>JAEIGA010014558.1_pt1 | contig 11970 bp, 10 predicted proteins | sample 9270691 | NCBI WGS metagenome assembly JAEIGA01 (sample SAMN17057246, study PRJNA624740) | gut metagenome | biome: biome; isolation source: fecal sample | host: Bos grunniens | place: China: Xizang | collected 2019
CTTTGAATCCAGCAGCGGCTCTTCGTCGCAGTGCCTGTGGAGACTTAGTTGGAACTGCAGCCTTGTTTTGTAGTGCCGAAGCTCCTGTTCAGGGGGGCTTGCCCCGCACTATCCGTCTTTTAGTTACCGCCTACATGGAAGAAGGCCATAAGCCTGTCCATATTTATACTGGCGGGGCAGAGGTGCTTCGTCCCGATTTTGTCCAAGCTCAAAAATCATCTCATCAGGTTTCACCATGAGTTCACGATATCCAAAGAACGTATGGCTTGTCAGTCGAGAATATGCAGGAATAGCTGAGGCTGGTGGCGTCAAGAATGTGGCCTGTTCTCTCTGTGAGGGCTTGGCCAACAGAGGAATCCACGTCACCTTGCTGATTCCCCGCTACGGTTGTACTGATTTTGTCTTGACTACAGGCTATACTCCAAATGTCATTCCTCCCCAGCATATTTATGTGGATGGCAAGGATTACGTGGTATCCTTTGACAAGGCTCAGGTTGGCAAGGTGGAGGTTATCTTTGTTATCCACCAAATCTACAGTGAAAAGGCTGGTGTCTACACCTATACCATGGCAGACGAGCGTCGGAACAATAGCCAGGTGCGGGGCACTGGTTTTCATGACGCCTTGCTGATGGATGTGCTTTTTCAAAAGGCCGTTTTAGTGTATGGCATGGTTTCCCAAGCTGTTCCCCAGATTATCCATTGTCAGGATGCAGCCACTGCCCTGATTCCAGCTATGGCTCGTTGTGGAGATGAGTTTAAGGAAAGGTATGAGACCGTCAAGTTTGTTGTAACGGTACATAATGCAGGGCCTGGCTATCATCATGAGCTCCACGGTCTTGATATGGCTGCTTCGTTTACTGGCATTCCCAGCTCTGTTCTTGCAGACTGCATGAATGGCAATGCAGTAGAGCCATTTTTGGCTGCTGGCCATTTTGCCGCCTTGACTACCGTGTCTCCCTGGTATGCCCAGGAATTGATGGATGCAGAGAACAAGGATACTGTAGGGCTTTCCCAACTCTTTATTGACAAGGGATTTTCCATTACAGGAATCACCAACGGCATCGATTGTTATCGTTACGATCCCTCCAGCAAGCATTCCTCCTTGTTGCCCTTTGCCTTTTCTCCTGAAAAAGGTGTTATGGAAGGAAAATATAAGAACCGCCGTTACTTCATCCAAAATTATGCCTCGGAATCCAGCAAGATGTTGTCCAACGAGTTCATTCGTTCTGGAAGTATTTCCGATGACGATATAGAAGGAAAGCGGGGAAAACGGGCTGTTTATTTTTGTTATCACGGAAGAATTGCCAGCCAAAAGGGAATAGACGTTTTGGCCGATGCTGCTGCTATGCTTTTGATTGCCCGCAAGGATGTACGATTTTTGTTGGTGGGGCAAGGGGAATCTGCATTAGAAAATAGATTGTCTCAACTGGCAATGGATTTTCCTGGTCAATGTGTGTATTTACAAGGATACGATAGGGCTGTTTCTCGGCTTTCCACTGCGGCGGCAGACTTTATTGTATTGCCCAGCAAGTTTGAACCCTGTGGACTTGAGGATTTCATTGCACAGCTCTATGGAACGATTCCTGTGGCCCATGCTACTGGTGGTTTACAAAAGATTATTCATGGGCAAACAGGTTTTCTCTATGAGAATAATTCTGGAGAAAATTTATTTTCAGTTATGAATGAATTGGCAGATTTAGCAAGAAATGATTTTACAAAGTTGGAAAAAATAATTTCTTGCGGGGCAGAGTATGTACAGAAGAACTATGACTGGACTTCTGTTATCCACGATAAATATTTGCCTTTCTATTGCGAACTATAATTTTTAATTTTTTTGAAAAAAAATTAAAATATGTATTGACACTTTTTTGTGTTTGCTATATATTCATATACGTTCGTTACCGCCAACTTAGCTCAGCTGGCCAGAGCACGTGATTTGTAATCTCGGGGTCCAGGGTTCGAATCCCTGAGTTGGCTTAATGAATGGGGAGGTTCCCGAGCGGTCAAAGGGGGCAGACTGTAAATCTGTTGGCTCCGCCTTCGAAGGTTCGAATCCTTCTCTCCCCACTTTAGGGCGTTGAACTCAAAGTTCAACGCCTTTTTTTATTCTACTTTCTTGGAGTAAATCTTGGCTGGTTGGTATTCTCCTGATGGACTTCATTTTTCCTGTACTCAATGTTCTCATTGTTGTCGTCATGAACCTGGTTTTGTGTATTTATCTCAAAAAGATTTGACAAATCTTTGTCTATACTTTAACCTAAAAGAACAACAATTTATTGAACAGTATTGTCGTTGGGTTCCTTACTACGACGGTAGTGAAGTCCTTTGTCTTTTGGAGAAAGAAAATAACGATTGTATCTTTTGGGATTCAGGTTGTGCCGCCTATGGTGCCCGACCTGTTCAGTGTTCTACTTATCCATTTTGGTCGTTTATTGTCAAAAGTCCAGAAGCTTGGAAGCAGGAAGCTACAGAATGTCCGGGAATCAATTGCGGTGAATTACATTCGGCTTCCGAAATAGAAGAGTCTATACGATGTTATGAGGAAAATGAACCTATTAGGAGATAGGAGGGATAGTTATGGATATCCGTTTTTGGGGAGTGAGGGGGTCTGTTCCCACACCGCTTACAGGCCAGCAGGTTCAGGCAAAGATTGAGGCTGTTGTCCAGAGAATTTCACCTCGGGATATTGTTTCCCTGGATGCTCGTGAGCGTTTTCTTGCATCCCTTCCTCCATCAATTTTTGGAACTGTAGGTGGAAATACTTCCTGCATGGAAATTCGTGATAGTCAGGGAAATGTCTGTATTCTTGATGCAGGTACTGGTTTGCGTGAGTTTGGTAAGCGTGGAATTCCTGCTCCAGACAATACCTATCACATCCTGTTGTCCCATTTTCATTGGGATCATATTCAGGGGTTGCCTTTCCTAGATCAAGCCTATATGAAAAACTGCAAGATTATTTTTTATTCAGTCTTTCCTTATGCCAAGCAGTTACTTTCCCGTCAGATGGACTTACCCTATTTCCCTGTTCAGTTTGATACAGGTTTTTTTGCAGATATTTCCTTCCAGTTGATAAAGCCTGGAGTTCCTTTTCAAATTGGGGCCTTTACCATTGTGGCAAAGAAAATGTCTCATCCTGGCAATTCCTATGCTTATTCCTTTGTAGAAGGGGATAAGAAGGTGATTTACGCCACAGATGTGGAGCTGTCCAGTGCCGACTTTGCTGATTGTGAAACTAATGTTTCTTATTTCACAGATGCCAATGCCATTATTCTGGATACCCAGTATACCGTGGAAGAAGCTCTGTACAAGGCTAATTGGGGGCATTCAGCCTTTTCTTTGGCGGTTGATTTTGCTACAAAATGGAATATCAAGAAGATGTATCTTTTCCATCATGAGCCCACTTATGACGACAAGAAGTTGAATTCCATTCTTCAATCTGCCCAATGGTATGCCCAGTACGTAGCAAATACCGACATGGAATTATATCTTGCCCAAGAAGGTCTTAGTTTTAGTATATGAACGATTCAGAAAAAGATCCTCTCATTTTTACCTATACGTTTACGCCTCAGGAAACTGCAATCCTTGCTCGTTTCATTCGTTGGCAGGGATTGCCTGATGGCTTGGAGCGTTTTAGCAAAACGGTTGTTGATACCATGTATAATGCCATGACCATTGATGATTTGGAGCATTTCTTTAATAAATAAATTTGTTATCTACCGATTTTTTTCGTTATATTGGAGTTATTGTGATGCGAAAAATCTTTCTTACCTGTCTTATTGTTTTTTTTGTTTTGATTATCATCCTGGGTGGAATGGGAGCTGGTTGGTGGTTCTTATCCCAAAAGCCTGTGGCCCAGGATCAGGTATCTGCAGTTTCCTATAAACTAGAAGTCCCATCTGGAACGGGGATAAAAACAGTAGCGGCAACATTAGAAGCTGAAAATATAATCCGCTCTCAATTAGCTTTTTACTTGTTGGCCAGAAAGGAAAATCTACAGTTAAAAGCTGGTGTATATGAAATTCAATCTTCTATGGAATTAAAAGAGATTTTTGACTTATTGGAGTCTGGGCGACAAGAGCATCTTGTGGTGAGTATTCCAGAAGGATTGACCCTTTCAAAGGTGGCTGCATTGTTGGAATCAAAAGATGTAATTTCTGCAAAAGATTTTCTTATCGCAGCAAAAAATCCAGCCTTGTTGGCTGAATATCAAGTTCCTGCCTCTAGTTTTGAAGGGTATCTTTTTCCTGACACCTATTATTTTATTCCAGGAATGAAGGCTGAAGCTGTAGTTCGGATGCTTGTAGATACATTTTACAAGAAAATTGCCAGTATTGAAGGATTATCCCTTCTTTCTCCCCAGGAATTGTTTGATGTAGTAAATCTTGCTTCCATCGTGGAGCGGGAATATCAGGTTACTGAGGAAGCACCCCTTATTGCCAGTGTCTTCAAAAACAGATTGAATAGAAATATTGGCCTTTATTCTTGTGCCACTGTTGTGTACATCATTACAGAGATAGAGGGGCGTCCTCATCCAGAAATTGTTACCAACAAGGATTTAAAGCTGGATAGTCCCTATAACACCTATAAGTGGGCTGGCCTTCCACCTGGTCCCATCTCAAATCCTGGACTTGTCGCCTTGAATGCCGCCGCAAATCCACCACAAACTCCTTATTTCTATTTCCGTGTTACAAATGCTGGAGATGGTAGTCATCATTTTTCAGAAGGTTTTCAGGAGCATGTAGAAATGGGTCAGTTGTACATCAAGCAGGCGGCAGGGAATTAATGGGAGGAAGGATTTCTGAGTACACAGTCCAGCAGGTAATGGAGCGGGTTGATATGCCTGCCCTTATCGGGGAATATACCCGGCTGGAACGTCGTGGAGAGGAGTGGTGGGGATGTTGTCCCTTTCACACAGAAAAAACACCTTCCTTCAGTGTGGTTCCCAGCAAGGGGATGTATTATTGCTTCGGTTGCCATGAAGGTGGTAGTGCCATTGATTTTGTCAAGAACATGGAAAAATTGTCCTTTCCAGAGGCTGTGTTGTTTTTGGCAAAACATGCGGGTGTGGAAGTAATTTATTCTGGAAACCAATCAATTCAAGAAGAGGATACCTCTTTAAAAGACCAGTTCATTGACTTGTATACTCGTGTTGCAGGTTCCTATCATTATTGTCTTACCTCCACTGTGGAAGGAAAGTTCGCTCTGGATTATATTTTGAATCGAGGGATAACTATGGATACGATTCAAAAGTTTCAGTTGGGCTATTCTCCTGCAAACCGCTACTGGCTCAGAAAATTTCTTCGAAGTAAAAACTATAGTGATGGATTTTTAAACGATTCTGGGCTTTTTTCAAAAAAATACCCAGAGATTTCATTTTTTAGTAATAGGCTCATGTTTCCCATTACCGATCGTCAAGGAAAAACTGTAGCCTTTGGTGGCCGCCTACTAGAAGGAGATGGCCCTAAATATGTGAACTCTGGTGATCTTTTGCAGTATCAAAAGGGTAAGACCCTGTACGGTTTTCATTTGGCTCGTCAAAATATTCGTAAGGCTAAGTCGGTGATCTTTTGCGAGGGATACATGGATGTCTTGGCCTATCACCAATGTGGCTTAGGACATGCGGTGGCCCCCTTAGGAACAGCCCTTACCCATGATCAAATCAAGTTGGTGCAGCCCTTTGTGGAAGAAATCTACCTGTCCTTCGATTCCGATAGAGCAGGTAGAGCAGCTACCTTGAAGGCTATTTTGATGTGTCGTCAGTCAGACATTCCCGTTCGGATTATTTCCTTGAAGGGTGGAAAGGATCCTGCAGAAATTATGGTAAATTTTGGTGCTGATATATTGACAAATTTCGTAAATGGTGCTAAAATTGATGGAGATTATTTGTTATCTTTTTTGGCGACAGAACATCAAATAGATACCCCAGAGGGTAAAACAAAAGCTGCATTAGCATTCTTTCCATACATTGATGCGCTTAAATCTGATATACAAAGAGAATCATGGTTGACACGTTTGTGTCAAGTATTGAATCTGAATATAGAAGCTGTAAAGAAGGATTTTTCAAATCGCGTCGCAGCTGAGTCGCGGGTTCAGAGCCATGGACAAGAGGTAAAGGACGCTAAACCTCTTCAAATACGGTTGAATGCAGAGTTGCGTTCCGTATTAGCTGTGGTGGCAAATCTTGATACATATGGGTTAATGAGGTCAAGTCTATCCCCGGAGGACTTTGAAGATCCGGTGGCTAGGGAATTATTCATTATTCTGGAAGAATGTTATAGGGAAGAATCAGTCCTACATGGTAGTGTACTGGCAAAATGCAGCAATGAGCAATTAAAAAGTCTAGTTGCCCGAGTTATTACCTCTGGCGAATATTCAGATAATCACGAAAAGGTTATTGAAGATAGTATTCGTCACATCAAGAGAAATAGCCTTGAGCGCAAACGAAGTCGCCTGCTGAATAAAATCCGCCAGTTAAGTAGCACCGCCACAACCTATGAAGAACAGAGGCTTCTTGAAGAATTAATTTCAGAGAAAATGAATATTGATTTTGAACTAGATAGTAAGGATGCACGCTGATGGACGAATTAGATTCGGCTATTGAAAAATTGATTGAATACAGTAAAGAAAAACGTTCCATTTCTTGGGATGAGTTGAATGGAATGTTGTCTTCTGAGATTTTAAACTCTGATAAAATGGAAGTGGTTTTATCTGAGTTAGCAAAAAACAACATCCAGTTGGAAGATGATACTGATGAACTAGATAAGGTTGAAGATGAAGACGATTTTGTTCTTGATTCAGATGATGATGATGCCGTTCAGGATGAAGATGCCCAGAAGGTAGCGGAAGAAGATAGCGGAAAGAAGCGCCTTATTTCTGGAGATAAGGATTCTAGTGGTGATGATCCTGTTCGCTTATATTTGCGGGAAATCGGTAAGGAAAACCTTCTAACTGCCGAGCAGGAAGTTGAACTTTCCAAGAAGATGGAAGACGGCGAAAACATCATTAAGGACGTGATTAAAAATTCTGGAATCCTGATTCCCGAATTCTATAATATTGGCGTAAAAGCCTTTTCTCGTATCGATATTCAGCCTGGTCGCAACAGAAAGGAAATTAACGAGGAGATGACGGAAAAGCGTCGTCTCAAGACTTGTTATAGTGAATACATCAAGCCTGTTTTTACTGACATGAAGGCCTATATGCAACTGAAAAAACAGTTGTATGAATCAGACCAGACAAACCAGATTTTTAACGATCCTCAGTTGGTTGCTTTGCGGGAGAAAATTATGGTTTCTCTTCAGCGTGTTGAAATCCAGTCTGAGGAAATCGAGCGTTTTTCTTCACGATTTATAGATGCAACCCGTCGTATCAGTGAGTATCGCAACCGCCAGGATAAAAAAGCAAAAGAGCTCCGTATTACTGACTTCAGTGATCTGAGAAGTTTGGGAAAGCGTATTGCAATGAAGTCCGAACGGGCAAAACTAGAAGCTGATTTAGGAATTTCTGCCGATGAGATTCGTGAGATTTACACCCAGATTCAGAAAATCAGCCGAAAGCTTAGAAAGCTTGAGTATGAGTTTGAGAACGATGTTTCTGAAATCATTTCCATGTCAAAGGAAATTAACCGTGGACGACGCATGATGAAGGAGGCCAAGAATCGGCTCATTAATGCAAACTTGCGTCTCGTTGTTTCCATTGCAAAGAAATATACCAACCGTGGTTTGCAGTTCTTTGATTTGGTACAGGAAGGAAATATCGGTCTGATCAAGGCGGTAGAAAAGTTCGAGTACCGCAAAGGTTATAAATTTTCTACCTATGCAACTTGGTGGATTCGTCAGGCTATTACCAGAAGTATCTCTGACCAAGCTCGTACCATCCGTGTACCTGTTCACATGATTGAGCAGATTAACAAGGTAGTACGAGAATCTCGCCAGCTGATGCAGAAGTTTGGACGTGAGCCTACTGACGAGGAAATCGCCTTGCAGCTAGGGTGGCCTGTTGCTCGTGTAAAGCAGGTGAAAAATGTTGCTCGTGAGCCAATTTCCTTGGAAACTCCTATTGGAGAGGAAGAGGATTCATCATTGGGAGATTTTATCGAGGACAAGGACGTGGAAAATCCCGCATCCAAGACAGCCTACACCATGTTGCAGGATCATCTCCATACTATTTTATCTACTTTGCCTCCCAGAGAGCAGGAAGTTTTGAAGATGCGTTTCGGTCTCGATGATGGATTCTCCCTTACGCTTGAAGAAGTTGGTTTATACTTTGATGTTACAAGGGAGCGTATTCGTCAGATTGAAGCTAAGGCTCTCCGTCGTTTACGTCATCCTCGTCGTTCTGGTGGTTTAAAGGATTACATGGATTGATATTGTGATGTATAACTGGATAAAATAATCTAAGTATACATATGCTAGACATTCAATCGATAATAGGATATAAATTAAGTTTAGTATAGCTTTAGAAGAGGGGTTCTGTTCATGGATATGACCAATGTATTTGACAAACTTATTGCTTTGCAGGAAATTCTTGCAGATAAATATGAAATTGAGTCAAAGATAGAGAATGCTCCTAAAGATTTGGGCCTTCAAGATGAATTGTTGGTTCGAATGAAGGAAGAATATATCAATATAAACACAGCCTATGAAGAGGTAAAGGCAAAAATATCCAAGTTAAAGCTTGATTTGGATGAAGCTGTGGCTGCCCGTGAACGGGGAGAGCAAGGAATGGACAACATTACCACTCACCGTGAATATGAAGCCCTAGACAAGGAAATTAAGGATGCCTCTGAAAAGGAAAGTCAGTTGCGAAAGGAACTGCAGACAGAAGAGCGTCATTTTGAAGACCTTTCTGCAAAGATGAGTCGCAAAGAACAGGAACTGGAAATGGGTAAGAACGAGCTTGAAGAAAAGAAAGCATCTTGGGCTCGTGATGTTGAAGCATTTCAAGTTGAACTGAATAAATTGAAGATTCGTGAAGATGAAATTGTTCCAGATTTGGATCCAGAAATTGTGTTTAAGTTTGAACGAATTATTCGAAGTAAGCAGAACCGAGGTATTGTTGCCGTTAAGGGCAATGTTTGTGATGGTTGTCACATGATCCTTCCCGCCCAGTTTGCTAATGAAGTTCATAAAGGTGAGGATATCGTATTCTGTCCTTACTGTAGCCGTATCTTGTTCTATGAAGAGCAGGAAGAAGGAGATGAAACCTTCTTCAACTTTGAAGATGCTGCTGGAAGTCTCGTTGATTTGGATGATGACGATTTTGACGAGGAAATGGATGAAGATGAGGATCAGGACGAAGTAAAAGAACTGGACGAATACGAAGATTAATTTTGTTGATTGGGCAGAAAATATATGGTCGCTGTTTCTATAACTCATTGGGTTATATAAAGAGAGGAAAGTCCGGGCTCCTTCGGAAAAGACGCCGGTTAACAACCGGGAGTAGCATTGGTGACGATGCTACTACAGAGAGCGCAGCAGAAAATAAACCGCCTTGTTTACAAGGTAAGGGTGAAATGGTGGGGTAAGAGCCCACCGGACAAACGGTAACGGATGTCGCATGGCAAGCCTCGTCTGGAGCAAGACCAAGCAGTAGTTGTAACTCCGATATGGAAGTCATTTGCTTCCACAGCTACGGGTAGGTTGCTTGAGGTACAGGGAAATCTGTATCCTAGATAGATGACCATGCTTGATGGTTTTATTTCCGTCAGGTGACAGAACCCGGCTTATTATATTTTCTGTCTTTTTTTTATTGGGGAATTGTGTGGCACGCAAACAGAAGTCTACAGCTCAGCAAAATGTTTTTCGTCGCAAGAATAGGTTTTTGCGGCGCGTGGTTGTATGCATTATTGTTCTCATTATTTCTGCCCTTGTGACTATACCAGTTCTCTATTTAAAAAATATGAAAAAAGAAGCTCCGGTGAGCATGACTCGACTTTCTTCATTATGGCAAGAACGTAACTACCAAGAAGTCTATGATTTAACTAAGAAATTGCTTACAGAAGAGCCCTTCCATGCTATGGCTCTTGCTTTTAATGGTTATTCTGGATTTTATCTTGCAGTTGCTGAAACAGATACACTACTGGCTCATTCTTATTTGGATTCAGCTGTTAATGCTTTACGTTTGGCTGCCCTTAAAACCCGTGGAAATACTCGTTCCCAGATTCATTACATGTTAGGAAAGGCTTATTTCTACAAAAATAGCCTTTCAGACTACCACTATTATAGTGATTTAGCAGTAAAATACCTTGCTTTGGCAAAGGCAGAACAGTACGAGGCTGATGACATTCCAGAGTTGCTGGGATTAAGTTATGCCACCTTGGGAATGACAGAAAAGAGTATAGCTGCATTTACTGAGGCACTTTTGGTACGAGAGTCAGATATTTTGTTACTTTCTATTGCTGAACAGTATTATAAGAATAGTCAGTTATCTGCAGCAAAGGCTTATTTACATCGAATTTCCACTTCTACTAGTAATGATACGGTGAGGTTGAAAAGTAAGGCTTTGCTTGGTCAAATTTACATTGATGAAGAAAATTATGATGAGGCGGAAGCAGAATATCGTTCAATATTGGAAATAAATCCAAACTATGCAGATGCTGTGTATGGTATTGGTGTAATATACGAGAAGCGAGGTGAGCTGGTGAAGGCACGTTCAGAATGGAGAAAGGTTCTGAAACTGGACGTAAATCATCAAGGGGCAAGATTGCGACTTACCAAATAGAAGTAACTAAGATAGGAGAAAAGATATGTCGTTTTTTGATAAGTTTTCCACAGATATTGGAATAGATTTGGGTACTTGTAATACTTTGATTTATGTACGTGGAAAAGGAATTGTTGTAAATGAGCCCTCTGTTGTGGCTGTTGAGCGAGGAACAAATCGTGTTGTAGCTGTTGGTGCTGAGGCTAAGCGTATGCTTTGGAAAACTCCAGAAACCATTACTGCTATTCGTCCTTTGAAAGATGGTGTTATTGCTGATATGGCCAGTACGGAGAAAATGATCCGTTATTTTATCTCCAAAATTGTGCCACGCCATCAGGTATTTAAATCCACTCGAATGAAGATTGGTATTCCTACCTGTATTACAGAAGTTGAAAAACACGCTGTAGAAGAAGCTGCCGTTAAGGCTGGTGCTAAGGAAGTTGAATGTATCGCTGAATCTTTGGCTTCTGCAATTGGTGCTCAGATTCCTATTGATGAGCCAGAAGGTCACATGGTTTGTGATATTGGCGGTGGAACAACAGAAGTGTCTGTAATCTCCTTGGGTGGTATGGTTGTTACCAATGCTATTCGTCTTGGTGGAGATGAGTTTGACGAGTCCATCGTAAAGCATGTTCGTAGTGTCCATAACTTGATTATTGGACAGCAGACTGCAGAACGGCTTAAAATCGAAATTGGAAACGCTGCTGCTGATAAAAGCATTGAGAAGATGGAGATTAAGGGAACCGATGCCATTACAGGTCTTCCTCGTCGTCTTGAAATTGACTCTGTAGAAGTTCGTGAGGCATTGAAAGATCCAGTAACCCAGATTGTTGAGGTTATTAAGCGGACTTTAGGTCAGACTCCACCAGAACTTTCTGCTGATATTATTGAAAACGGAATCGTAATGACTGGTGGTGGTTCGTTGTTAAAGGGCTTGCCAAAGCTTATTTCTAAGGAAACTGGTGTACCTGTATTGTTGGTGGATAATCCTCAGGAATGTGTTGCCATTGGTGCTGGAAAGGCCTTTGAATTGTTCAGGGATATTTCCTCTGACAGAAGTATCTACGATAACCTAAACAACTAGGTGCTTTCATGGCATTGCGGAAACCTCAATTTCTTCTCAAACCTTCTCTTTTTGTATTGGTTTTACTTGTGTTGATTTCAGGCACCATGTTGGCCTTGTCTTCTGGTGGCTTTATCGTCAATTTTAAAACAGCAGGATTTTCTGCCCTGTCTGCCTTGCAAAAGGGAACTCGTGCCGTCTATTCTAGC
>JAEIGA010014559.1_pt1 | contig 11969 bp, 4 predicted proteins | sample 9270691 | NCBI WGS metagenome assembly JAEIGA01 (sample SAMN17057246, study PRJNA624740) | gut metagenome | biome: biome; isolation source: fecal sample | host: Bos grunniens | place: China: Xizang | collected 2019
TCAGCCGACTCTACTGTACCGAAGTCCCATTCGTATGCGTCGAATACGATCGGGCTCTTCTTTGTCTGTGCGTCTGTTGCAGCGATGAGGCAAAGCGCGCAGAAGAGTGAAATTAGTGTTTTCTTCATGTGTAGTTATTTGATTTTTAAATCATGATTTTTCTCGTGCATAATTTAACAAAGTAAAGGTATCCATAAAAATGAAAAGCACCAAATTCGGACGGGAATTTGGTGCTTTTTTGTTCCAAATTGATAAGATTTGATTGAATCCTTATAATTTCCGCTATTCCTTTACCAATCTTACTTCGTAAATCATCGGACTCATCTTGCCCTGTGCTGTTGACACAGTTACTGTGATGACATCTGCGTTCTGCATTTCCTCAGGTACCGGTACGAGGATTGTCTCCTCTGTGTTCGGAGTCTTGACACTGAGTGTTCCGGCCTCTGTGCCGTTCATCATCACCCTTGCTTCCGAACCTTCGCGTCCGGTGCAGGTGATGCGCAGGAACTTCACTTCATTTCCGCGGGTCCTCATGTCGTAGCTGAACCATCCGCCTCTTGATGCCATTCTCCAATGACGTCCGTTGTTGTCGCCGTTGCGTGAATTCTCCATCTTCACGAAATGGTCGCTCTCAGGCTGCTGCTCACCGCATGTCACCTTGTCTGCAGTCACCATTTCAAGAGCGACTCTTGCATTTTCCTCCTGCTCCTGCTTAGCGACCCTTTCCTTCCACTGGTCTTCTGAAAGCACTGGCCAGTAGACCATATATCTGCACTCATGCAGACTGCTGAACGGAACGAGTGTCATGCCGTTCTCATACTTCGCCGGAGCCGTTCCCGAGAGGTGGAATGTCATAGGCTTTCCTTCCACCTTTGTGATCAATGAAATGATGTCATCCTTGCTGCCTACGATCACAGGCATTTCCTGGAGAGGAATCTGTCTTCCTGCGGCGATATGGCCTCCGCGGCTGTCGTCAGCATACATTCCGAGCTGTTCCTGACGGCCGATTTCCGCTGCAAGTACCACCGGTCCGTACATGAACGAGTAGTTGTCGGACTGGTCTGGGAGCGCAACAGCCCTGATGGACATCGGGAGAGAAACCTCCACCTTGTCACCCTTCGACCATTTTCTTGTCACCTTGAGGAATCCGCCCTCAGCTTTAGCGTCCGCTTCTGCTCCGTTGACCTTGACTGCTACATTTCCTGCCCATTCAGGCACTCGGATGCTCACGGTGAACTTTCTTGCCTTCTCAGGACTGATGACCAATGTGGTACCTTCTTCTGACGGGAAGCTGTTGATCTGCTCTACAGTTGTCTTTCCCCATTTCAGGACTGAAGGAATGAACAGATTGACAAAGAGTTCGCTGTCTCCCTTGTGGGAATATACCATCTCTCCGTATCTTGCATGGTTCTCCATTCCTGAACCCACGCAGCACCAGAAGCTTGTCTGTGGCTGAGAATATACCCTGTAATGGCCGGCGCGCATAGGGGTGAAGTATACGAATCCTCCCTGGATAGGGTTCATCGTCGAGAGGATGTGGTTGTATACGGCACGCTCGTAATAGTCCATATAGTGGGTGTCACCTGTTGTCTCATAGAGCATCTTGGTGAGTCTGAGCATGTTATATGTGTTACATGTCTCAGGGCCCTGCTCGCTTTCAAGCATGCTCGAGAAATCGTCTGCAGGGTGGAAGTGCTCTCTTACGCTGTTTCCTCCGATGGTGATGCTTCGGTTGTCGACCACTGTCTCCCAGAAATACTGTGCAGCCTTGTCCCAGTCTGCATAGCCTTCAAGGTCAGCGATTCTCTTGTATCCGATCACCTTCGGAATCTGTGTGTTTGCGTGCATTCCGGTAAGGTGGTCTTCACCTTTGAGGAGCGGTTCGAGGACCCTCTTGTGCGAGAATCTCTTGGCGAGGTTCATGAATCTCTCGTCGCCGCTGATTGCTGCAGCATCCGCAAATACTTCGTTCAGTCCGCCGTGCTCGCTGGCCAGCATACCCTGAAGCTGCTCGTCCGAGAGGTTCTCTGTGAGTCTGTACATCCAGTCGGTAAGGCCGATGAACATCTCCTTGCATTCCTGGCTTCCGTAAAGGAGGTATGCATCTCTGAGTCCAGCGAATATCTTGTGGATGTTGTAAAGAGGTACCCATTTGTCGTTCAGACTGAATGAAGCCGCACGGATGTCGCCCTCTGAAATCTCCTTCCATGTCTGACGTCCGCCCGGAACTCCGCTGATGTAGCCGTCGCCGTTTGCTTCTGCACATCTGTAAAGTTCTGAGATGAAGTAATCCAGACGACCCTTGATCTCAAGGTTGCCGGTCGATGCGTACATGTACGAAAGCGCTGAAAGGTAATGGCCTCCGATATGTCCGTCAAGACCTGTGTTCTCCCAGTTGGTGTAGTTGTCTGCCTTCGGTTCAAGGCCTGCTTCCTTCAGATATGGAGCAAGGAGACGGTCCGGGTCGATGCCGAGGAGATATCTGATGTCCATGTCTTCAGCGTGCTTGAACGCACTTTCTGTCAATGTGACGTCATTTACGCTGAAACTTTCCATCTGCACAGGAATCTGAGCATTGGCTGCAACTGTGGCCGCAGATATCGCCACAGCGCATAGTATTCTGTTGAATTTCATATATTTAGGGTTATTTTTTCTTTCCAAACCATGTTGCTGTGCACCATAACTGCTCGAAAGGTCCTCTCTTGTGGTGCTTCATCCACCATGTGCAGAACATGAACTGGAGGGCGATGAATGCAATCGCGAGGAAGAAGTCGGCAGTGTGTCCGAAATGACGGAAAAGGCCGAATCCCCAGTTGTAGAACAGCATCGCTCCGAAGATGGATTGAGTCAGGTAGTTGGTGAGACTCATCTTTCCGTATGGTGCGATCTTGATGAGCCAGTTCTTCGCGGAGGTATTGTAGTAGAGGAGGGTGACGCCTGCTACGATGAAGAACATCATTGCAAGGTTCTTCCACATGTTGAAGGCTACTGAAAAACTGTTGGATACGCATCTTGATTCGCAGAGTCCCGGAATATACTTATACATTGGGAGAAGTACGGCAAATGCAATCACAGAGCCTACAAGCACCTTCTTCCATATCTTGAGATTGTTTCCCTCATTATAGAAAAGTCTTGTCCTGCCCAGCATGATGCCGATGAGGAAGAAAAGTACGTTCTGTGTCATTCTTCCGTTCTCGACAGCCCAGAGGAAATTGGCCGGGAGTCCGTATTTGAGTCCTACCTTAGCCACATCAAGGATGCTTCCTGAACTCTGCGCTGACAACATGGCTCCGTAATACTTGCCGCTGCCGAGGTTGAGAGGCATTGTGTCAGGGTTGATGATGCCCTTTATGAGATACACAAGTTCCACAGGCTGGATCAGCATGAGTGCGATGAATATCCAGATGACCTTGTCGCTTGCCCTGATCAGCGGGATGATGAGTATTCCGCAGACTGCGTAGATGAAGAGGATGTCTCCGTTGTAGAAAAGGAGGTCGAAGATGCCGAAAAGCATGAGAAGTATCATTCTCCAAAGGAATCTAGGTCTGAAGTCGATGCCTTTCTGGGCCTGATTGTCATGCTGGATGAAGAAACTGAGACCGAAAAGTATCGAGAAGATAGCATACATCTTTCCGGCAAGGAGGAAAAAGATGGTGTCCCATACTCCTGAATTAACGGCTGCCCAGAAATCGCTTTTTGGTTCCGGGAACATGAAGAAGTTCATCTGTTCCTGGAAATGGATGAGGATGATGCCGGCTATGGCGATACCTCTCAGAATGTCTGCGACATCGATTCTGCTGTTAGGCTTGTCGGATGCCTTGTAGGTGTAGTTCATAGTGTTTATACTGTATAGTGGTTATGGCTGCAAAAATAGACATACTTTTCCAAATTTGTAAATAAATGGCATGTGTTGTGTCAAATACAATAAGATTTGCAACAATGACAAATGTCTTTTTCGTGATTAAAGGATAATTTTGTATCCGGTAAAATTCCGTGTACAAACTAATTTGATTAATGATATGAACATTAAAAAGATTCTTTGCCTTGCTGCATTCTTCATGACAGTGTCAGCAATGGCGATTGACCATCCGAAAGCCACTCTTCCGGTAGTGTCCGCTGACCGTTTCACTCTCGTGGAAAACGGAAAGCCGATTCCGGTAGTGGTGTCCCAGTCTGAGGACAAGGCGATCCTCATTGCTGCGGAAAACCTCGTCGAGGACTTCGAACGTGTTACCGGCATCAAGCCTGCAATGGCGGAAAAGATTTCAGCTGACCGTGCTGTCATCATCGTTTCGGCGCAGTCTGCACTTGCTGCAGATATGGACAGAAAGGGTAAGATAGACCTTTCGCAGGTTGCGGGATGCACAGAGAAGTATGTGATGCAGACAGTAAAGGAGCCGGTCGAGGGCATCGGTGAGGCTCTCGTAATCGTCGGCAGCGACCGTCGTGGTGCCGTGTACGGAATCTATGAACTTTCAGAGCAGATCGGAGTATCTCCATGGTATGACTGGGCTGACGTACCGGTTGCCCGTCAGGAGAATCTCTCTATCGCAAGAGGTACATACACAGCCGGTGAGCCTGCAGTACGTTACCGTGGTATCTTCCTCAATGACGAGGCTCCATGCCTTACAGGTTGGGTGGAGAATACATATGGAACGAAATACGGAGACCATAGGTTTTATGCACGCGTTTTCGAGCTTATCCTCCGTCTCCGCGGTAACTTCCTTTGGCCTGCAATGTGGGATTGGGCATTCTATGCAGACGATCCGATGAACAGCAAGGTGGCCGACGAGATGGGTGTGATCATGGGTACGTCGCATCACGAGCCGATGGCACGAAACCATCAGGAGTGGGCTCGTCGTCGCGGCGAGAACGGCGCATGGAATTATGCGACCAACAAGAAGGTGATCGACACTTTCTTCAGAGAGGGTATCGAAAGGGCTAAGGATACCGAGGACCTCATCACCATCGGTATGCGTGGTGACGGAGACGAGGCAATGAGTGCCGAGGCTGATGTGGCTCTTCTTGAGAAAGTCATCGACAACCAGAGAAAGATCATCCGCAAGGTGACAGGCAAGCCAGCCGAGCAGACCCCGCAGGTATGGGCTCTTTATAAGGAGGTTCAGGAATATTATGAGAAGGGTCTCAGAGTACCTGACGATGTGACCATCCTTCTTTCTGACGACAACTGGGGCGATGTCCGCAAACTTCCGAATGCTGAAGAGCGCAAGCGTGGCGGCGGATGGGGAATGTATTACCATGTGGATTATGTAGGTGCGCCTCGTAATACCAAGTGGCTCAATGTTACTCCTGTACAGAACCTCTGGGAACAGATGCAGCTTACTTATGAATATGGTGTGGAGAAACTCTGGGTTCTCAATGTAGGTGACCTCAAGCCGATGGAGTATCCGATCACCCTCTTCCTTGACATGGCTTGGAATCCTACCCGCTATACTGCTGAGAATCTCAAGGATCATACTCTTGCTTTCTGCAGCCAGCAGTTCGGTGAGTCTCAGGCAGTTGAGGCTGCGCGTATCTTGAATCTCTACAGCAAGTATGCCGGCAGAATCACAGCTGAGATGCTTGACATGACTACATATAACCTCGAAACAGGGGAGTGGAAGAAGGTTTCTGACGAGTTCATCAAGCTTGAGGCTGAAGCACTCCGTCAGTACATGACTCTTCCTGAAGAAACAAGGGATGCGTATTTCCAGATCATACTCTTCCCGGTCCAGGCAATGGCCAATATTTATGAAATGTATTATGCGCAGGCAATGAACCATGCCCTTTACAAGGCTAACGATCCTGCTGCAAATGACTGGGCCGACAAGGTTGAGGCATGCTTCGCACGCGACAAGTTCCTCTCAAATCAGTACAACAATGAGATGGCTGACGGAAAGTGGAAGAACATGATGATTCAGAAGCACATCGGTTACAGAAGCTGGAACGACAATTTCCCAGAGGATAAGCTTCCAAGAATCTTCCGTATCGAGGAAAATGACGCCCTTCCTGCAGGGTTCACATTCACTGCAGAGGACGGCTGTGTGGTGATTGAGGCTCCTCATGTCTATGCTAAGCAGAATTCTGCGGAGGGTTCATGGAAACTCATCGAAGACATGGGACGTACCCTCGGCGGTGTGGCTCTGATGCCTTATGATGTCGCAGTTGACGGTGCGAAACTTACCTATCGCATGGAGATTCCTTCAGATGTCAGGAATGTGACAGTCTATGTGGCTACCAAATCGACTCTCGCATTCCACGATGCAGAGGGACACAGCTACAGGGTAGGATTCAAGGGCGCTCCTTCTGTGGACAGATGCTTCAACGACAGGTTGAATGAGAAGCCGGAGAACATCTATTCGCATTACTATCCTACAGTTGCCAAGAGAGTGGCTGTCGAGAAGATCGAACTTTCACTCCCTGAGGGGCAGTCAGTATATGAACTTGAAGTTCAGCCACTTGATCCAGGTATAGTCTTTGAAAAGATTGTAGTTGACTTCGGAGGCTATAAGCAGAGTTATCTGCTTGGCGAAGAGTCTCCGTATGTAAGAAAATAATGCTTTAGGTTATTTAGTTGGTGTAGTAGAAGAGGCAGACCCTTTGTGGCTGCCTCTTCTTTTTTATTGCTGTCTGCTTTCTCTGTTTATGTATTCGCTCGGCGATACGCCATAGAATTTTCTGAATGCTGTAGAGAAGTGTGTCTGGCTGCTGAAACCTACCATGTATCCCACCTGGGAAATGTTCACCTTGTTCTCTAGCAGAAGCTCAGCCGCCTTCTTGAGTCTGATGTTGCGGATGAACTCTCCTGTCGAAATTCCAGTGATCTCCTTGACTCGTCTATGGAGCTGCGCACGGCTCAGACCGACTTCTTCCGACAACATCTCCACCCTCAGGTCCGGACTGTCGAGGTTGTCGTTCACGACCTTCATTATGCGTTCCATGAGTTTGTCGCTGTTGCCCTGGACCTCAATGGACTTGATCTTGTCTTCCTGATGCGCTCCCGAATACTTTCCGCGTATCCTCTGACGGTTCTTGAGGATGTTGTCGATGGTGATCAGGAGTTCCTCAAGGATGAAAGGCTTCACTATATACGCGTCCGCACCGCTTTCCAGACCTTCGATCCTGTCGCTCATTTCTGTGTTCGATGTCAGCAGGATCACCGGAACATGGGTCGTGTTCGGATTGCTCTTTATCCTCTTCAATATCTGAAGTCCGTTCGTTCCCGGCATGACGATGTCTGAAAGAACGAGGTCCGGAATTTCTGTCAATGCTCTCTTGATACCGCTGTCTCCGTCTCGTGCAGTCATTATCTTGTATGAAGGAGAGAGCATTTCTTCAAGATACAGCCTGGTCTCCTCGTCATCCTCTATGATGAGGATTCTTTCAGTGCTCTTGACCCTTACCCTTTTCCTGATCTTGTCAGCCGGTTCCGTTACGGAGATGTTTGTTGTGCTGATTTCCTTGTCTTCGGCATTGAGGCCTGCATTGGATGCGGTTGCCGGTATGGTCAGACTGAAGATGGTTCCCGATCTGTCCTGCCTGTTTGCAGCCGTAATGCTTCCGTTATGGAGTTCTGCAAGCATCTGACAGAGATTCAGACCGATGCCGAATCCTCTTGTGTCGGTGAACTGCTGTGCCGATGTCTGGTAGAATCTGTTGAACACCCTTCCGATCTCCTTTTCATCTATTCCAGGGCCTGTGTCGCTCACGGACAGTTCTATAGTGCCATACTGGCTTCCCATCTGCAGGGATACGCCTATTTCGCCTCCGTCCGGAGTGTATTTCAGGGCGTTGGACACGAGGTTGAATACGATGGTGTCTATGTGGACAGGGTCGACGTTGAAGATCATTCTGTCCAAAGTGGATTCGAAGTATATCCTGATGTTTCTCTTTTCGGCCTCGTAAGAGAAGTTTTCCAGAGTATCTCCGACGGTCTCTGCAAGGTTTACTTCCTTGCACTGGAGTGTCATGAGACCATTGTCAAGCTTTCTGATGTTGAGGAAGTCATTCATCAGACGTATGATCCTGATGCTGTTACGCTTCATCGTGTTGAGTGCATGACGTTTCTCCGGATTGTCTTCGGTCTTGAGAAGTTTCTCAATCGGGTTGAGGACCATTACCATAGGGGAGCGTATCTCATGGGCGACATTTACGTAATATCTCAGTTTCTTCTGGTTCGCCTCCTCGCGTCTATGTCTTCGGATCGTGATCTCAGTCAGTATTATAATGATTGTAAGTGCTATGATGTAAATGACGAAGGCCCACCATTGACGATACCACGGTCTTCCGATCTCTATAGTCCAGGTGTGGACAGGGGAGACTTCGGAATTTTCTTCTGCGCATATTTCCAATGTGTGTCTTCCTGCCGGAAGATGGTTGTATGTGATCTTGTTTGCTCCGTACTCAGTCATGTACCATTCCTTGTCAATGTCAACGAAGCGGTAACGGAAACGTATGCTTTCAGCGTTCTGGATGGCGAATGTCGTAAAACCGAGGGTTATGGTATTCTGACTGTACTGCAGTCTGAGCCATGAGTCGTCCTTCTTGTAATCGGAAATGTTTGCCTTCTGGCTTCCTATGCTGAGTGTCGTCAGGTATATGCTTCTGCTCATGGCGCTGTTGCGTACCGGCGGAGCAAAGGATGTTATGCCGTTGCTGTTTCCGAAGTATATGTCAGTGCCGTCCGTGCAATATACGCCTTGTGTGAATTCCTGGTGTTCATTGCCGGAGTTTGCGTTGAAACTGGTGATGGTGCCGTCGACCGGGTTGATCTGGTTTATGCCCCTGAATGAACTGCACCAGATGTTTCCGTCAGATCCCTCGACAATTCCGCATATCATGCTGCTGGACAGGCCGTCTGCCACATTGTATCTGGTATATCCTTTTGATTCGTCTGACCATCTGAATATTCCGTTGTTTGTACCGATCCATATAGTGCCGTCAGAGGATTCCTTGATGGTGCAGCCGACAGAAATGTTCAGCAGCCTGTCTGTGGAGAATTCCAGAAATCTTCCGGTATTCAGATCGTAGCAGGATGCGCCAAGAAAATGGCCTACCCACATCCTCTCCTTGGAGTCGATGGTAAGGCAGTTTACATATGAATTTCTCAGCAGCCTGTAGTTCTCGGGGTCATTTGCTGTAAGCTTGTAGCATGCTTTTGTGTCGAGTTCGTATTTCCAGATGCCGTTTCCCAAGGTGCCTATATATAGTATGCCCTTGTGTTCTGCAATCGACTTTACGAAGAAGTTTGCTACTTCAGGAATATAGGTCTGGTTACCTGTTTCAGGATTCAGTCTGCTCATTCCGAAGTTTCCTTTGCCGACCCATATGTTTCCACGGCTGTCTTCGAAAATACATTCTGCAGAATCTTCAAGAAGAAATCTTTTCAGTAGCCCTCCGTCCTCGTCAAGCAGGAAAAGCGTGCCGTCCTGTGTTCCGCACCAGATTCGCCTTTTCGAGTCCTTCAGCAGTGATGTTGTCGCACCGTAGTCTAGCTCGTGATTGGCTTCTACATTTGCCATGTCCCAGAATCGGAACGGACCGTTTGCATTGGCAGGAGGTATCATGAGCATGCCTCTTTGGAAGCATCCGCACCAGAGATTGCCCTCCTTGTCTTCCATAAGACTTACGATGTTGGCCTTCATCAGGTTGACCTTGTGCGAAGAGGGAGTGTCCTTTCGGATTATGCGTTGTGTACGTTCATCGTACTTCCACAGACCACTGTTGGCCGTTGCTATAAGGAATTCTCCGCTGGATGTGACCATGAAGTCCTTGACCGCAAGGTATGGTTGAGGAGTCTGTCTTACCGGAACAAACTGCTGGCGCACTTCGTCGAACATTGCAATCATTCCTTCGGTTGCGACAGTTATGACGCCATTGGCGGTTTCTTCGATCCTGTCGGTCATCTCTTGTGGCCTGGAAGTGATCCTGTATGGGGTGACTGCTCTGTGATTCTTTTCAAGGCAGAATACTCCATCTTCATCAGTTCCGAGCCATACTCTCTGGTGCTTGTCTTCATGGATGGTGTTGAAATGGTCGGTGCCGCAGAGTTCCTTCAGGTAATTGACAGGACTTGCGGTCATGTTGACCACATCTATTTCGTATATGCCCAGCCTGGATACTATCACCCAGATTCTTCCGGATTCAAGCTGTACGATCTGCGATACATTCGGTATATATGACAGTCCTTCGAAACTTACGGTCCTGAATGAATCGGTGTCCGGATCGTATGACTGCATTCCGATTATGGTTCCGATCCATACTCTTCCGCTTCTGTCGCAATATATGTCCCTGATGCTGTTGTTTATGAGTGAACCTTCCTGGTAGTTGCTGAAGTACTCAGTCATGTCCAGGCCGTCAAATCTGTTGAGTCCATACTCTGTTCCAATCCAGATGTATCCTTTGCTGTCCTGGATGGATGATGTTATCAGGCTTGATGTCAGCTGTCCTGCTCCGTAGAATCTCGGTGCAGCCATGCTTGATGAGGCTGTTATGAGGAAGAGGGTGGCTATCAGTACTTTGGTAATGTTTTTTAAATGCATTCTTATGTGGTTCTGGTTTTTCGTGCAATTTAAGTAATTATATTAATTGATGCAACATTTTTTAAATGTGGGTGATTGAGAAATGTGTGGTGCAACAAAAGTTAATATAAATGAGACGTGATTGCTTTTGATGCGACGCAATGATGAATTCGTGAACCATTATAATATGTAGAATGTCTTAAGTATGAGTAAATTTGCGTTTGAATGTTTGGCAATTTTGTGTACAAATATTTTTATAACACTATTTTTAATTTATTAACCCAAAACAAAGATGTTTATGAAACACATCAACCTCAAAAGGTCTTTCGGACTCTTTGTGCTTTGCTGTCTGCTTCCGCTTTCAGCAATGGCTCAGCAGGTTTCAGTCAAGGGTACAGTGACAGACCAGAACGGCGATCCTCTCATGGGAGCAGGTGTTGTCGTTAAGTCTACCACTACAGGTGTAGTCACTGACTTTGATGGAAACTATCAGATTTCTGTGAATTCTGATGCAGTCCTCGTTTTCTCAAGCCTCGGTTATCTTGATCAGGAAGTTCCTGTATCAGGAAGAGCAGTGATCAATGTAACCATGGAAGTTGACTCTGAGCTCGTTGAAGAGGCAGTTGTCATCGGTTACGGTACAGCACGTCGTTCTGACGTGACAGGTTCTATCGCTTCAATGGGCGGTGACGAACTCAGATCTATCCCTTCAACCGACATTACTGGTGCTCTCCAGGGTCGTGTTGCCGGTGTCGACATGATTTCAACAAACTCAAAGCCAGGTTCACCAATGACAATCCGCGTTCGTGGTGAGCGTTCGCTTTCAGCATCAAATGACCCTCTCATCGTCCTCGACGGTATTCCGTTCATGGGTAACCTCTCTGATATCAACCCTAGCGATATCAAGAGCATGGATATCCTCAAGGATGCTTCTTCGACTGCGATCTACGGTTCACGTGGTGCGAACGGTGTCATCATGGTAACAACATTCAAGGGTACACGCAACCAGCCTGCAAAGGTGACTTACTCAGGTTATGTGGGAGCGAAGAACGCTATCCCATATGACATGATGGAAGGTCCTAAGTACGCTGAAATGCGTAAGTATGCAGGCATCTTCACCAACTCTATCGACGAGTCTGATGATGTAAACACAGACTGGCAGTCTCTCTTCTATCGTACAGCAGTCGTTACAAACCACAACGTAAACGTATCTGCAGGTACTGACAAGGGTAGCTACAGCTTCGGTGCAGGTTACTATCTCGACCAGTCTCCTATCCCTACCCAGGATTTCGAGCGTTACACTCTCAACGGTTCAGTTGACCAGTCTGTAGGTGAGTACATCCGTATCGGTTTCACAACCAACACCAACTACAGCATGAACACAGGTAACCAGGTGGACATGTACGCTATCCTCTCAAAGTCACCACTCGTAAATCCTTACAACGCTGA
>JAEIGA010014560.1_pt1 | contig 11968 bp, 4 predicted proteins | sample 9270691 | NCBI WGS metagenome assembly JAEIGA01 (sample SAMN17057246, study PRJNA624740) | gut metagenome | biome: biome; isolation source: fecal sample | host: Bos grunniens | place: China: Xizang | collected 2019
AAAGTAATCCTGACTATTGCTGTGTGAAATTCCTGATCATGTCATTATGGACATGATCACGGTATTCACGCGGTGTCTTTCCGTAAATTTCCTTGAAGTTCCTGTAGAAGGTGCTTCGGTTGTCATATCCGACCTTATACATGATTTCATCAATGGTGAGTTTGGATGATGACAGAAGGGAGACTGCTATGCTCATTCGGTTCTCCCTGATTATTTGGTGAAGTTTCTTGTCTATGATGCTTTCAAGTTTTCTGTACATGACCCTAGTGCTTATGCCAAGCATTTCAGCAATCATAGGTGCTGTGAGTTCAGGATTTGATATGTTCTGGTCAATTACCTTGAATACTTTGTCAATGAAATCCTTGTCCTCCTGATGGATGATTTTGCCTTCATTCAGAGTGAAGGTACTTATATGTTGCTTGTAATATTCGGCTGTTTCCTTCTGCTTCTGGAGGAGTTTTTCAAGTGCGGAGCGAAGGTAGTTCATGTTGAACGGAAAGGATATGCATATGTCGGCTCCCAATTTTGCATATTCTTCTCTTTCCGTAGTCTGCAATGCTGATGTCAATGCAATTGTTATGATCTGCTCCATTCTTTTGTTTTTCTTGGTACTTTCCAGAAAATCGCTGAGACTGTTATTAACTGATGAAACATCATAGATTATGGCAATAGGCATTTTCTGTACGATCCTTTCGATGGCAGATTCGTTATTTGAGAACGAGCGTACGTTGTAGCTGTCCGAAAGGAAATAACCGAGGAAAGAAGATATGTCGCGATTACTGCTTATTATATATATATAATCCGGGTGAACGTCACTTTTAAAATTTTTAGGAAGAAGATTCTCGATAATCGTATTGTATGTATTGATGTTTTCCTGAATATTATTGGTGTTGTTGTCCACCTTTTCCTTCTCCATTATTTTCTGGGATGGCAGGCTGATGTCAAGTCCTATCACCTCCATGTTTTCGTCGAAGGAAATAGTCATTTTACCATTCATCAATAAAATTAGCCTATTGGCGAATATGATGTCATAATCTGCTTCTGAATGAGGTCGGTTAGTGTTTGCTATGGCTGTTGCCATATCTTCGTAAATCTCTCTGTTTCCAGTGAGTGAGATTTTCATGAGCATGTTTTCATAACCTTCTCTGGCGATCGTTAAATTTATCCTTTTGGAGCCTTTCGCTGTAGAAATGACTTTATACAGAAGAGAGTAGAGCATTGTCATGAAGGCCTCCTTGTTCAAGACCATCGTGATGTGATCTTCTATGTTATAGGTTAATGATACACTCCTTACTTTTGTTGAACTTCTCATCAACTCAAGGATTTCTGTAGTTATCTGGCTGACGGAAATGAATGTGGCTTCTCCAGAGTTGATCAGTGCTTCAGTGATGCCTTTGTATTCATTGAATATATGAAGGGTCTTGTTTATTTTTGCAATATTATATTCGACAAGGTTTACCTTGTCTGCTACAAATTGATTGTTTTGCGTAGCTTGTCGTATCTGCTGGCAAAGTCCGATAATGAATGTCAGCTGTACTGACAGCTGCTGGTTGATTTCGTTGGTCGTATTCGTTGTTATATTGTTTATTTTTGCAGAATATTTCTTGTGCATCCTTTCCTGCATTGCGGCATATTTCTGCATGTTGTATCTCAGCAGTATCAAGATAACCAGACAGATTAGTATCGAATAGATGCAGTACGCCCACCATGATTTGTAGAACGGAGATATTATATATATAGGCAGTATGCACTCGGCGCTTTGATATCTTGTCGCTTTGTTTATGTACTTTATCTTCAACTTGTATTTTCCTGGAGAGAGGGATGCCAGATAGATGATTTCGCTGGTGTTTTTCAACCATTCTGTATTGTGTCCTTCAATATTGTACAGGAATTCATAGTCCGGATAGTGCAGATTGTCCACTACAGAAAATTCGATACCGAATATGGATTTAGAGTATGGAATTGTCAACACACCGTTCTTCATCTTGGAACTTATGTGTGAGAAAGTGTTGTTCTGTATGAAGTTGGTTATGTGAATGTCTGGTATATATGATTGACTGGTTTCATTTTCTCCTATTATGGTCAGTCCGTTGATTCCTCCGAAAATAATCTTGTCGCTAATTTTGTCATAACAACAAGCTCCGTCAGAGTACTCCAAGACTTCGAGTCCGGAGAATCTGTCGTATGAAAGCCTGTAGTTATATGCACTGTCCAGAGAAACTATTCCTGAATTAGTACTTACCCATATGTTTTTATCCTTGTTGCAAACAATGCCATGAGTCGCCTTCTGAGGGATAAGGTCAGATTGATAGATGGTATTGTCTTCCGGAGAATATGTTACAAGACCGTTTCCGGTAGCGAATAACATCCTGTCGGATTTTTCTATAAAGAATGTCTCATTTATTGCAAATCCGTTTCCGGTGGGAAGTCTCAGAATCCTGGATGTGCCGGACTTGGTGTTATATGCGAGTACTCCACTACCGAGGCTTCCGAACCAGATAATGGAGTCATTCTGCATCTTCATTGTAAAAATGCTGGTGTTTTCATTGAAAGGCTCGCAAAAGGTAATATGTTCTGTCTGTTTTATGACAGGAGTTTCATTTTTCATCGAAAAGGTGCACTTGTATGCTCCGTTTCTGTCAGTGGCAATCCATAAAGTTGAATCATTCTGCTCTATAATGGCGTGTACCATATGTATTGACTCGCTTCCTGGTACATCGCTTATTTCTTGTGTTTTATATGACCAGCTGTTGAGGCCATACCCTTCTGTGCCTAGCCATAAATTCCCGTGAGAGCCCTCTGTTATTGCGTATATGGAATTGTGATTCAACGAGCTGTTTTTGGTATCTATCCGCTGGCATGATTCGTATTTCAGACTCTCTCCTTTTCCAAAATCCGGAATTTTGTATAGTCCGTCTCCCTTTGTTCCGAACCACAATGTGCGCTCCTTGTCTATATGAATGCTTCTTATAGGCATTTTTATTGAATACGGAAGCATATCGTATGTTATACAGGAGACATCGCTTGATTCAAGATTATATTTGATAAGGCCGTTACTGTCTGTGCCTATCCATATTATTGGCTGCTTCTTGTCGGGAATCATGGAAAATATGCCACAGTCAATATCTGTCTGCACAAGCTCATGGCTGTCTTTTGGCAGGAAGTATAATCCGCTTGTCCAGAAACTTATGTAGAATCCCTCATCAGATGGAAGAATGCCACTGATATTGTCATCAGGGATCTCTCTGATGTGGCATAGCTCCTTTATATGGCAGCCGTCAGTGTCGAATACGCAGACCTTATTGTCGTCAGTTAGAAAGCAATGCTCCGAGCCGTTATAGCTTGGTGAGATATGTCTGCATTTTGTCTTCAGGTTTGTGATTTCTGAAATGGAGGTGCCGTCTGCGGAATCAGTATCAAGCGATACGATATAGATGTCATTGTCCGTAAAGATGCAGAGGCGCCCATCTTTAGACATTATCATTCTACGGCATACCTCATTGTCTGGGATAAAGCTGTCGCTGATCTGCGACATTTGTCTCGTAGATGTGTCAAATGAATAAAGTATGTTTTCTCTATTTATGGCCAGAACTTCTCCGTTGTCGGTGAATGCCAGTCTTGGGAAAAGAGCGAGTTCTCTATAGAATTCTATTTCATTTGTACGGGTGTGCAGTTTGGCTAGTCCATAATTTGTCTGAAGATAAAGCTTGTCTCCGCCAGCGGGGAATATATGCCTTATCATGTTTCCGAAGAAATAGTTATATCCGTCATTTGCCTCAAATATTTGCATGGAGTGTCCGTTCCAAATATTCAGACCGTCTGCTGTGCCTATGTATAAATGACCAAGGTCGTTCTGATGTATGCAGAGTATCGCATTATTTGATAAGCCATCTGTTGAGGATATTGTCTTATGTCGTGATGCGAAGGATAATTGGGAAATGGCAACTAGTAACAGGATTACGTATGATTTGATCTTACTTGAGGGCATGTGCTTGTGTGTTTGTGGATGTAGAGCATAAAGTTATGTAAAAAATCTAAGATTTTCTCATTTTGTGATGGGTTTGATGTGATTTGCTTTTTTTTGGCACAAAAATATAGTTGAGTTTTGGTGGAATGTGTCCGTTTTAGGTCGGCTTTTTGTGGGATTGCTGTTGTTCTATGCTGTTTTGCTGCGTTGTTATAGGTCTTTCAAATGCCTGATATCGGCATTTTTGAGGTGCCTGTCTTTTTGCTACTTTCTGTTGGTAAAATATCCGGTAGGCGCAAATTGGTAGTACTATGGCATAATTTGGTACATCTATATTGCCTTATCTTGGCCACTTTTGTAAAATAACACTATTCCATAATCAAAACTAACTAAATTTATGAGTGCAAATCAATCGTCTAAACATTGGCTGTTGTCAGCCTTTCTATGTTTAGTCTGCTTCATGGTGGAGGCAAACTTCACTGATGTGGCAGCTCAGAAATCCGGTTCATCTGTGACTGTTCAGGGAGTGGTTACAGACGCAGAAACAAAGGAACCGGTGGCCGGAGCGCAGGTATGGATCAAGGATTCGTCCTATGGTACCATTACTGACGCAGATGGTCGTTATTCAATTAATTATTCAGGTAAATATGCTACTCTTTGTGTTTCATTCTTCGGATACGAGGACGCAAATCTGGACCTCAATGGTAAGAATCAGACCATAGATGTAGCATTGAATGCTGGTTCTCTTGCAATCGACGAGGTTGTCGTTGTCGGTTACGGTACACAGAAGAAGGCAAGCGTAATCGGTGCGATTACAACCGTGACTCCGGATCAGCTTCAGGCTCCTGTCGCTAAGATTTCCAATGTGCTCGGTGGCCAGGTGGCCGGTGTGATTTCTTACCAGAACAATGGTGAGCCAGGTGCCGGTTCTACATTCTGGATCCGTGGTGTATCATCCTTCTCAGGTGGAAATACACCTCTTTGCCTTGTTGATGGTGTAGAGCGTTCGCTTGATCTTGTTGACCCAAATGATATCAAGGAATTTTCAGTCCTCAAGGATGCATCGGCAACTGCCATCTATGGTGTGCGTGGTGCCAATGGTGTCATTCTCGTGACCACTCATACCGGTTCTGAGTCAAAGGCTCAGATCACCGCAAAGTATGAGGTAGGAGCAGTTTCTGCTACCAAGATTCCTGAGGTCTGCAACGGCCTTCAGTTTATGGAGATGATGAATGATGCTGCTGGTTATGAGTATTATACTAAGGATGTCATCAGCAAGCATCTCAGCGGTGCGGATCCGGATCTTTATCCTAACATCAACTGGATGGATAAGATTTTCAAGAAGATGACAACCAGCCATCGCGCAAATGTCCAGATTACTGGTGGAAACAGTACTGTAAAGTATTATGTGGGAGGAGGTTTCTACAGTGAGGGCGGTCTCTTCAAGGAAGACTCTATGGTTAAGTATGATTCGGAAATGAGATATACCAAATATAATTTCCGTGCCAACGTGGACATTAAGGTGGAGAAGAACACAACTCTCAATCTTAATCTTGCAACAATCTTTGAGCAGCGCGATAAGCCGGGTACAGAATCAAATAAGATTTTCCAGTACTCTCTTATGGTTCCTGGCATACTTTTCCCTGAGAAATATTCTACAGGTCATACTGCCGGTATGGCTGTGAATCCATATGCTATGGTTACAGAAACAGGTTACCGTCAGGCGTATGATAATAATGCTCAGGCTCTTGTAGGTCTTACTCACGATTTCGGATGGCTCACTGAGGGCTTGAAGGCAAATGCCAAGATTTCATTCGATGCATGTAACTCAAACTGGTTCGACCACACACGTGCATATGACTGTTTCTACGCGACAGGTCGTGATGAGAATGGTGAGCTTATTCTCGAGCAGTCGATAACCGGTAGCCAGACCCTTTCTTATGGCAAGGGTGGTTCGGGTAATCGTAGACTCTACATTGAGGCATCTCTCAATTATGCCCGTTCATTCGGAAAGCACAATGTGACAGGTCTCTTCCTGTTCCAGCAGTCAAGCCGTAGCCTTCTTGGTGACAGCGCAGGTTCATCGCAGTACTCTCTCCCTTATAGAAACCAGGGTGTAGCAGGCCGTGCTACCTACGATTATGATAATCGTTACTACTTTGAGTTCAATGCCGGTTACAACGGTTCGGAGAACTTCTCTCCTGGCAAGCGTTTCGGTTTCTTCCCATCTGTTGCTCTCGGTTATCTCATCTCTGAGGAGTCTTGGTGGGGCAGAGCGAAGGATGTGATTGACATGTTCAAGATTCGTGGTTCATGGGGTTTGGTCGGTAATGATCAGATCGGTGGTAACCGTCGTTTCATTTATCTCGGAACAATTGCCGGTTCGGGTTCCGCTCACTTCGGTACAGGTGTTACAGGCCATAGTGGTATCAAAGAGGGTGACATCTCGAATCCTAATGTGAGCTGGGAGGTTGCTGAAAAGCTCGATGTTGGTGTCGACATCTCGTTCTTCAATAAACTCAAACTCCAGGCTGATATCTTCAAGGAGCATCGTTCCGGTATCTTCCTTCAGAGAAAGTCTCTCCCTTATTTCTCAGGTATATCTGTGACTCCATACGTAAACATGGGTGAGATGGACAATTCAGGTTTCGACCTTTCTGCTGATTACCGTCAGAAGATTGGAGAGGTGTCATTGACCGGTAAGGGAACATTTACATTTGCAAGAAACGTCCTCGTGAATTGTGATGAGGCGGCTTATGAGTATCCTTATCTCAATAGCACAGGCCAGGCTTACTGGCAGCCTTTCGGTTATGTTTCTGATGGCCTCTTCCAGAGTCAGGAGGAGATCGATAGACATGCCGACCAGTCTCTCTTTAATCCACAGCCGGGTGATATCAGATATGTTGACCTCAACAATGACGGTGTCATCAACACTAACGACCGCAAGGCGATCGGATATAGAGATATTCCTGAAATTTACTATGGATTCGGTGCGTCAATCGAGTGGAAGGGACTTGATTTCGCAGTTTTCTTCAAGGGTGTTGACCATGTATCGTTGAATATGATGTCGCAGGCTAAACTTCTCGTTACCGGTATCACTTCAACTGACGGACGTCTTGAGACAGCAAATATGCTTTCTGACCTCTATCAGAACTACTGGACACCAGAAAGACCGAATGCGAAGTATCCACGTCTTACATATCTGAATGAATCGACAAACAATACACAGGTTTCAGATTTCTGGACAAGAGATGCAAGTTATATCAGCCTTCAGAACGTTGAACTTGGTTATAGCTTCCCAAGCAAGTGGACCTCTAGGATGAACATGAGCGGATTGAGAGTTTATATCCAGGGATCTAACCTTCTTACATTCAGCAAGTTCAACCTTTGGGACCCTAACCTTACAGGTTCAGGTGGCGGAACAGTATTCTCATATCCTACCACCCGCGTATTGAGCTTCGGTATCAGTGCAAGCTTCTAAAAAGAGATTCAACATGAAAAAAATACTTATACTTTTATTTATATCATCGCTTTTCCTTGCAGGCTGTGACAGCTATCTCGACCGTCAGCCAGATGATGCACTGACTTCAGATACCATTTGGGAGAAGCGTACGACCACAATGCAGTATTTGTGGAACGTTTACAGCTGGATTCCTAACGATGCCGATCCTGCAAGTAATAATGATGCAATGGACGCCAATGTTTCTGACGAGACTTCAGCTTCATTCCCTAACAGCCGTTTCGGAAGATATATGTTCGAGACTCAGACTCCGGATGACACATTTACCAGTACAAAGTATAGAAATATGTACAACGGTATCCGTGAGGCAGGTATCTTTATGGAGAATGTTGACCGTTGTCCTGAGCTTACTGCTGAGCAGAAGATCCAGTACAAGGCCGAGGCAAGATTCCTTCGCGCATACTATTATTTCTATGTGATGAAGAACTATGGTCCTACTTTCTTCAACGGTGACTCTTCTTATGGTCTTCTTGCTGAAGATATCAACAAGGTTGACCGTACAGACTGGCAGACATTGGTTGACTGGGTATGTGGTCAGCTTGATCAGGCCGCTGCGGATCTTCCTGTATCTGTAGATGCTGTTTCTGAGCTTGGTCGTGCAACAAAGGGAATGGCTCTTTCAATCAAGGCTCGTCTCCTTCTCTACAGTGCCCGCCCTCTCTTCAATGGTCAGGTATATATCAATGAGGATGGAACAATGACTCCATCTCATATGTATGATAATGTAAAGGACATGAACGGCAAGCTGCTCTTCAATACCCAGTATGATGAAAAGCGTTGGGAACTTGCTGCTGCAGCTGCAAAGGAAGTAATTGAGCTTGGTGTATATTCACTTGTGAATTCATCAACAAAGTCAAATGATCTTGAGCGCGGACTTGAGAACCTTACAACTCTCTTCGTTGACGATCTTACCAATACTGAGATCATCTTCCCATTCATGCGTGGTGGTGCTACATGGCGTAACAGAGCATTCCCTCAGTGGATGATTGATGGAGTTGACGGATGGGCTTCAATCTGTCCTACTCAGAAGCTTGTCGACGCATTTGCTATGGCAAACGGAGTTTATCCTGTGAAGACAGAGTATTGGGATTCAAAGGAGTATGCTCATGGTAAGAATGTAGATGTTGAGAATCCTGCACATGTGGATTCTAAGGCAGGATATTCAGAGTCTGGTTCTGTAAATATGAAGAACCCTCTTCTTGCAGTTGTAGTACCTGATCAGACAGGCGAGAGAGTAACTCCGAACCAGTTCGCAAACCGCGAGGCTCGTTTCTACCGCAACGTCGGCTGGAGCGGCATGCAGTGGGTGGCAGGAAATGCAAATGTCAAGAGTGACCTCGAGTACTATACAAACGGTCAGAATGCATGGCCATCTGCAAACAATGTCCCTCCTACAGGTTATCTTGCGCTTAAGTGGTATGCTCCAAAACTCAATCCTCTTCAGAGCTGGGGAACAATCACTTGGCCGATTGTGCGTCTTGCAAATGTATATCTTGACTACATTGAGGCTCTTAACGAATACGATCCTACAAATGCAGATATAGAGAAATACTGGAATATGATCCGTAACCGTGCCGGTGTTCCTGATATCTTTGAAGTTTATCCTGAAATCAAGGGTAACAAGAACCTTCAGAGAAAATACATCCGCCGCGAGAGAATGGTCGAGCTCTGCTTCGAGTGCATGCGATATGCTGATATCCGTACATGGATGGTTGCAGAGGATGCCAGATCAGGCTATACAATCGGATGTAATGTAAAGGTTACAAACGATGATATCAATGGCGATTTCTGGCAGCGTAGAGAGATTGGTCTTGAGCAGTATGGTTATGGTGAGACCTACATGCATGGTCCGCGCAAGTTTACTAAGAAGTCTTATCTTGAGCCTTTTGAAACTGCTGAGGTGAACCGTGTTCCAGCTCTCCGCAACTCTCAGAACCTTGGCTGGTAATTTTTAAACAGTATGAACATGAAAAATAAATATATAGTTTCATCTTTGGCACTTGCCCTTCTTTTCAGCTGTGTGCCTGATCACAGAGACTTCGATATGCCGGATTCTGCAGTGTATTTCACTGATAATGCAGAAAACAAAGGCGTTCAGGAAGTGCTTATGTATGACGTCCAGTCTGACGTTGAGGTTCCTGTATATGTGCATTGTTCAGGTCTTAACGGCAGCACTGCTACTGTCTCTGCAGCCGTTTCTGAAGAATACATCGCAATCTACAATGAGGCGAAGTTTACAGAATTGAAAGCCCTGCCAGAAGATTGCTATACTCTGGAGAAGAACTCTGATAATATCGTTGACAGATCTGCTGAATTCAAGATCAAATTCAACGTAGAGAACATTGTTGCCTTTTCAAAGCAGGAAGGCGTAAACATTGATGATTATGTAGTTTCTCTCGCTCTCGTTTCTGAGGATATTCAGGTAGCACAGGTGAAGGAGAAGTCACTAGGCTATTACCTTATCCGTCCTGACCTTCGCGAGGCTACGGCAAAGGTTACTGCTACCGGTATTGATGCAGAAAGAAAGATGACCATTGTGGTCGAGCTTCCTTTTGACAACAAATGGGATTTCGAGTATGAAATCGAATTCGGTAAGACAGATGTTCCTAACGATGAGGCGCATCTCCAGACTTCGAGAGGTAACCTCTTCCCTGCGAAATATGTCTGGGCAGAGCTTCCTGAGGGAACAGTTATCGAGAACAAGGAGGTAAAGACAATGGCTGCCGGAACTAATAGGGTAGAGTATGTGATTACTTTCCCTGAAGTTGAGTGGAAGGCACGCACTGCCTACAACTATGCCTTCGAGATTTCTGATGCAAAACTGAATGGAAAGAGCATCACAGTCGAGAACAGCTTCGTTTCATGCTCTCTTAACAATGGTGTGATGGAGGCTATCCAGGTTCCTTATTCTGTGAACCACACATGGTATCATGCAGAAGGCTTCCTTAATGACGAGGCTGATCACTATAGGAAGAAACTCGAGCCATATGGTCTTGTTGCCTATCCGGAGGCAGAGCATAAGTCATATGTATGGAGCCCTGAGTCAACCCAGAACGGATATTGGAGAGAGCACGTATTCAGTGGAAATGGAAAACACTGGTATGCTGCATGGAATAACAATGGTTACGGTGTTGATATCGCTTTGTCAGGCAAGCTGAGAGCTGTTATCGACATGGGTAAGAAGCAGGATGTAGGCGGACTTGAGATGTGGACAAGAGTTGAGCGCAACGGAATCGGTGACGTACAGGTTGTTGAATTCTATGCTTTGGACAAATGTGTCTATAAGAAGGATACTCCACAGATCGATTATGATCCGACAGATGTCACTTACCTCGGAACTCTGGATTTCAACGGTAAGAACCATCTTGGTTATCTGACCTTCGATCCAGTTAACACACAGTTCATTCTTGTACACTTTATAGAACAGACACGTAAAGGCTCGATAGACGTCAACGAAATTATTATTTATAAATAATGACGTGTGTGGTATTGAGTCTTGACATAAATAGACGATAATATCTAAAGGCCGGGCAAAATACCCGGCCTTTAGTGAATTTTCTGTATCTTTACGGGAAGATTATATTTTAGAATTATGAATCTAATATTATACTTGTCCATTCTGTCGTCTGTTGTTACACTATCCCAGCAGGTTGTACTCTCTCCGATGCCTCAGGATATATCATGGGGGCAAGTCGCATTCTCCAACGATGTTGAATTTTATCTGGTCGGTGCCGATAAGGCAGATGAAGATGCAGTCGAGATGCTCTCAAGTAAGGTGAGGATTGTCGGCTGTAGCGGGAAAGTGAACTCTAAGCTATATCCGGATGCTAAGCCGATCATAATCGGAGAATATGAGGATAAGACTGTCGCAAGATACAGAAAGAGTATTCCGGATGTGGAAGAAGGATACTATCTGGATGTTGCCGCAGATCAGGTGGTCATTGCCGGTCGTGATGAAGAAGGTACATTCTATGGAGTGCAGACCTTCCTTCAGGTGATGAAGCCGTCAAAGGTCATGCAGTGTAAAGTAATCGACTATCCAAGTGTCTCTGAACGAGGTGTAATTGAAGGATTCTACGGTAACCCTTGGAGTCATACGGACCGCCTGCGCCAGTTTGAATTTTACGGACAGAACAAGTTGAACACTTATGTGTACGGACCTAAGGATGACCCGTACCATCGTGCCAGATGGCGTATTCCTTACCCTGAGAAGGAAGCCGCTCAGCTGAAGGAACTTATCGAAGCAGCGCATAAGAACAAGGTGAAATTCGTCTGGGCCATCCATCCGGGCGGTGATATCAAGTGGATCAGGGAGGACTATCAGTTCATTATCGAAAAGTTCAAGCTGATGTATGAGCTTGGAGTACGTACATTTGCTGTGTTCTTTGACGATATCAAGGGTGAGGGAACCCGCGCAGACAAGCAGGCGGAGCTGATGAACTATCTGACGGATGAGTTTGTCAGCAAGCATGAAGGTGTCG
>JAEIGA010014561.1_pt1 | contig 11968 bp, 11 predicted proteins | sample 9270691 | NCBI WGS metagenome assembly JAEIGA01 (sample SAMN17057246, study PRJNA624740) | gut metagenome | biome: biome; isolation source: fecal sample | host: Bos grunniens | place: China: Xizang | collected 2019
CTTTTACAACTCAATCTTCACATATTGCTCTGGTTTATAATCCACCACAACGCAATCTGTTTTATAAATTCTCTCCGGCAACGTAATCATCACATGTGCCGTATCCAAATGGATTGGCATGGCAGCTAAATGCCACACACCCACATTCAATTTCACCATAGTTCCCTTTGGTACAACAAAAGCCTCCGTAAGTTCCGGAACCGGCTCTTTCGTAGCCGGAGCTACGTGCAATACCACATCATCATCCAAAGGCAATACACCCTCGCATGTTGTGTCATGGTATTCTGCCATCGTCACTAGCATTTCCCCCTTATGAACCACAAGTGGTGAAAATGCAATTGGTAAATTCCCTGATACTGGAAATTCCACTTGGTCGTTATAAAAATCACCAAGACTTGGACCAGTTGGTTCCAGCATACTAGCAAACGTGCCGTATGGTTTAAAATTTTCTGCTGTAATTGGTTTTGCTTTGATTGTATACATAAATATTTCCTACCTTAATTTTTCTTCGCAATAAGCAAGATTTATCATCTTCTCTTTTAAATCCTGCAGTGTATAGAAATAATGATTGCTGGACTCAAATCCAATACGAGAATCCTTCACTCGAAGTCCAATGAGCCTTTGCACATTCTCCATCTCTGCCCTTACAATCTCCAACATCTTGGCTCTGGACTGCTCATCAGCCTTTGAAGCGTCTTCTCCCCTTGCATTTACAAATGCTATGTGGTGATAGGTGCTCAAGAAATGACAGTAACATACTTCTGCCATAAGCAGAATCTCATCTGCCCTCTCTGATACTCCCGCGCATTGACGAAGCATCTCTAACCCTTGTTTCCATCCATCACACAACTTACCAAACTGTTCTTCAAGAATGTCTGGTGTATAGATGCCACACCAGCCTTTAATATCATCAAAAGGATAGCCAACCATCGTTGACTTGTACCCTGTATCCTGTAAGAAAAATGGTGCCATCGGTCCAAAGTTCTGCGGTGCAAAATATAACACAGTTAAGTAAAATGGAAATTCTGAAAATGCCTTACTCATCTTCTTCTGTGCCTCATATACTGTAGTAGCAACATCACTTCCCAAATAATCAACCAAAAACTCCTCTGTTGTTCCTTTTTCCTCCATGAGCCATGCTACTAGTTTCAAGTTGGGGCTTGGACATCCGCCCAGTGTCCAGCTGGCATGCAAATGTTTTACACCTTGCGTTTTCAAATTTGTCACATGTTCTGCTACCTTATCAAATACTGGAATAAACGGCACTGCCGCCATCTCCCACGTATCGTTAAGCTGTACCTTTGCAGAAGTTTCGTGTCCATACTCCTGCGCCAGTTTCCACATTCCTTTTGATTTGTCACTTGGCCCACAAAGAGACATAGTATAATCCAAAACCTTTCCTTGCGCGCCACCGATATCAAACGGCAATGCTTCTTCACTGGTACACTGTACAATCTGATTCTCCGTCAAAAGTGGGACAACCTTGTCAGCCCATGCACTGTTCCATCCCCAAGTCCACACAATCGCCTTTGCATTTGGATTTCCTGCATGCGCTCCCTTCGCCATCAGGTTGTTGACCTCTGCCACTACTTCCCATGGATGACGCTTACTGCAACGTGGACAAGTTACCTTACGTGGGTCTTCTTCCACATTTTCCTTCTCGATAATGGAATAACAGTTGGTCAGGTTTTCCGACATAGAAATGGTGAAGAAACCTGCCAATTCCGGTACCCGTTCAAACAACGTTTTCATTCCTTGATATAAGTAGTCCTGTACTTCTTTTGTAGAAGTACACATAGCATAGAATCCATCTTCCTCTTCTCCACGAAGATGTGGATACTGTACAAAGAACTCTGGTTTCATCGCACGTGGTTCATTAAAGTATAGATAAATACCGATTCCGTATTTCTTGGCTCTCACTGCCAAACGACGCAAAGATTCTAATCGTTTTTCCCAGCCTAACGACAACTCTTTTGCAAATGGGAATTCTACCAATTGATACAATAGCCCCTGCATCCACACTCCGTTGATTCCTGCTTTTGCATACTCTTGTAATAACCGCTCCGGAAACGGGTCAATACTGTCATCAATCAACGTGTCTCCATACAAAGAAAAGTACGGATAAATAAAACGAATACGCTTATCCTCACCATCCCGACTCGCAATCTCTATCACCTCAGACTCCGCAATCGGTTCCATATATGCTTTGATAAACCGGAACGCATTATCTTTCGTTCCTCCCCCTGCCACAAAACGTTTTTCAAACAACTCACGTATAGCCTTTGTCTGTGCCTCCTGCTCTGCTGTAAGCGCTGCATATCGTGGTTCATCCACTTTCGGTTTGAAGCTTCCTAACTTTATCCACATAAAGTCATCTTCTTTGAGGATAAAGTCAAGTTCTTCACCAGTCATATCTAATAAAATTAAAATCTGTTCCCTCGTACATATCATCCAGTTATTACGAATGATCGTTAAATATCCTCTCACAAGCCACGTCTCGTCCACTGCAAAATGTACAGGCAATCCTAATTTTTCTGCTGCCTGATATACTTGTTCTTCTGTTGCACAGATTGCTTTTGCAATTCGCTCCACCGGAACACAGCCCCAGTTTCGCCAGACAATAGCTTGCCATGAGGTTGGGAAATAATTATAAATACTCATCTCACTCTTCCTTTCTCACAATTTTACCATTCATGTGCTAAGTATAAAATTTTACATAAGTTCTATCATCAAAGCTGATATTCCCCTCTTGAATCCCCTTTGTAGACTTATAAAATTTATAACAGTCCGGATCTGTTTGAAGAATATATTTCAGGTATTCCTCCGTTTCCTGCAAACTTGACTTGACCGCCGGATAGCCATCACTTGTCAATATAACCTCATGGGATGCATCTTTTCCCAAGGCAATTGTGCGTATCAGTTTTTCCGGAATCGGTTCTCCATTTATGCAGGCATAGCCATATTCCGTAGTATCATCATTTGCAAATGCGGTTGCATTTAGAATCCATGGTAAAATCAGTTCTCTAACCCATCTTTTCTGCGTTTCGTCTACCTCTTCCTCTTTCTCCCAAATACGTAAAACCAAACTCCGAAATTCCGACAAAATATCGTCGCTCTTTTTCGGATTCAGATAAACTTGTCCATCGACAGATACCTGGCAATCGCCAATCAGCCATATTTCATTAAAATATTTGGAATACACTGCGCAAACTGCCTGCAATCCTTTTTCCATTTTGTTATAAGGAAATTCCACTTTCTGATAAAATTCTTCGAACCTTGAGTTAACCTCTGTAATAAATGTCTGAACAGTTGCATCTTCCGGTAAACATTCCAGTTGTTTACTGATAATCTTCGACGCTAATTTCCCTGTTGTTTGTCCCTGATATGTAAAATCCGACTTCGAAGTAACACCATCAATAACCGCAATAAAATGTTCGGAGACCACTAATGCATCTTCACACTTCTTCGGACTGCTTTTTCCTTTTATAAAATGCTCTACTATCCTCATGTATACGCGCCTTCTTTCATAAAATCTTTATAAATTAACCATACGCTAAAACAATTTCTCATGTTCGATATCTGCAATAAAAACGGCAGCATAACTTAATGTCAAATGGAACAGAGATGCATTTTCTTTACATAACTTTCCCCATCCCTCAAATGTTGTCATTGTGTCCTCACTAAGCATCCGAATCCATGCTCCCTCGTCCAATAAAAATTCTTTTATCATGTCACTTTTTCCATTTCTTATCATTCCTGAAAGCAACGGAAACGCTCCAAATAGAGATACATTCGCAATTCCTCTTTCTCTGATGAGTGACCAAATCGTTTCTTTTGCCTCCTCATCAGGCAACAATTCGAATCCAAATGCAAACACATTCGAAATATAACTACTATGAGTGGTATTCATACCATCCTTAAAAACATGTCGTTTCGCATCATAGAAGGAATCAAAAAACTTGTCTCTCATCTCCGTAACATCCCGATATCTCTCTTGCCCTAAGATTTCAGCAATTTTGTTTGTGTATTTTAACATCTTAAATTGACGCATCTGTATCCCCTCCTTTGTTTGCTTTCTTTTTACGCACGATACGAACTGTCGCACCTGCAGCCAGTAAAATTACAGCTACGATTGCGCATCCGCCTACAAAGTATATTTCATCAAACTGTGTCCTTTTTTTATCGCTATTACCAGGACGGAAAACCATCTCTGCACTTTCTTGTGTGATATCGTAATCCGGATTCTCAAGCACGGAGGTCTGATGTTCTACTGTCAGCAGATTCGGATTCTTGTCCAGATTGGTAATCTTGATATTGTCAATCGCTACTGTTCCACCTGTTGTTGTCCACAGATTAATATATCCGCTTTGCTGTACATCATAATCTGCCGAAGCAACCAAAGTATAATTGGTGGCTTCAAGCGGTTTTACAAATAGTTCCACATGCCCGTCTACCAATGTAAGTTTCACGGAATATCCCTCATCATCAGACACCTTCGGCATTCCTGCCACACTATAAACGATGTTAAATATACTGCGAAGCTCACTTGCTGCCGAATCCTTATTAAGACGAATCAAATCCATATTGTCAGCAAATGATGCCGCCTTAGGATCCGAACTTGGTTCACCGATTCCGATACATAAGCTGTGTCCCTTCATCACGGTTACATTTCCATTCTCATCACAGATGTCCTCTCCAGGCCAATACGGAATATCGAAGGAAAGTTCAAAGTTGGAATATGTATATTTCGTACCAATAAATGCTGCTGCAGTATTTTGAAACATCATCACCTTGTTTCCGTTGTAGTCTTTGATTGCGAAGCTTGCCGGAGCCATACCAACGCTGATAATTCGACTGCAAAGCTCGTTGATATTAAAATCAACATTCTCAAAGTCTTCTGATATCTCAACATTTTCAGGTCGCTCGTATTCTCTACAAATCAACTTCATATTGGAAATCTCTGCTCCACACTGACCTGTCTGTAATACACCGAATCTTCCTTCTCCACTGACAGGCAGTTGTCTTTCACATAATACCGTTCCATTTACGGATACCTTCAAAACGCCAGTCGCAGTAACGGAAGCATTTAATTTAAAATCCTTTTTGAGTGAAACTCCCATATTTTTTGCTTCAACAACAACTGTTTCCTGACCTTCGCCGTATGCAACCACAGCTAACTTCAATCCATTTTGGTTTGTAATAACCAACTCTACATTCCCATCTTCCTGCGATTGCGCTTCAATATTCGATAATCCAAATGCCAGAATAAATTTCGCTTTACTTGGCAATGCAGTCAGCTTCATGGTTGTTTCAATGCTGACCATTTCCTCCAATTCAGGTACTGCCGTAGCCACATTCTTTGATATGATTTTTGTTTCCGCATCACTAGATTCCGCTGAGATGATAACCTTGTTGTCTTTGCTTTGAATATCACCCATAAGTACTGCTAATCTCTTAGGTGTCATCTGTCCCCGTCCATACAAACCATACTTTGCTGCTGCATTCACGATATGTTCCACGTCTGTGTTACGGGAAATAATTGTGTTATAGCTCTGTTCTTCCATTTGCTTATCACCCCTCCGAAATTATTATCAATCTCGCATTATATTACAGTGTTTACTTTATTATCTTCTCCAAACTCTCCAGTGCACACTGTACCATGTGCTGTCCCAGTTCCATACTGGTCTCCACTGCATTTGCCGCGAACCATTCCGTATTATCTTTGGTTCTCTCCAAATCCACATGGTCCGGATATAGTGCATACATAAGACTGGATTCATATTTCCCTGCATGGTCGAATCCACCACATTTGTGCTGTGCATCTGCACTTAAGAGTGGAATTACTTTAATATAAGAAAATGGGTCGTCACCGGAACCTAAGTTTTCGTAGTAGTCAGCGTAATCGTTGCTGCCCCACCAGCCCTTACCTCTGGTTTCTTCCATGTATTCCATGATGACTTTCTTTGCTGCCTTATGGCAGGCAAGTGTCATTGGCATAAGTCCTGCTTCTTCTGTCTGGTGATGTGCTACACAGTAAATGTTCTTCACGCCGCCCCAAACCATAGATTTCAGAATGCAGTAGAGATAATTTTCATACGCATCCACATCCACATGGATGGTTCCGCTTTCCGGTCCTGCTACTGCATAGCTTGCAACCCCGTACCAGATTGGCGGACAGACTACCATTTCCTTTGTTTTTTCCAGTTCACGCATCACACCATTGATAACCATGGTATCTGTTCCGCAACTTGCATGATGTGCGTGATACTCAATCGTACCGATTGGAATGACAAAAGGTACTTTTCGTTTCTTTGCATCTTCCAGTTCCTTATAGAACATATCAACCATCTGCATATGTCATCCCTCCTAATTATTCATTTCCTAGAACTCTAACTCATAAAGTGTTCCGATTTCCGGACAAATTAAATCGCATCCGTCTTCTGTTACTGCGATACCTTTTTCCCATCTCACACCAAATGTATCTGTTGAAATGTATGTATCGATTTGGAATGTCATATTTGGCTGTAACAAGTAATCTGAACTTGTTTCACACCAAGGTGCTTCTACTTCAATCATTCCGGTTCCGTGAAGTGGTCCGTATACGAAGTTGTCTTTGTATCCATTTGCTACATAGTAATCATAGAAGCCTTGTGCAATCTGAGCTGCTGGTACGCCTGCTTTAATCTGTGCTTGTGACCATCTGTGTGCTTCCAAACCGAACATTACTACATCTCTTCTCTTACCTTCCAATTTGCCTAACACGATTGGATAACCGATTGCTGCTGAATAACCATCAATCTTAGCTGAAAGATTCAACTGTACGATGTCACCTTTTTCGAACTTGCGATGGCTAGAACGAGAAATCGCATGTCTTGTTGATGCCTCAGAGAATACATACATCGGAAGACCTTCATATTCTGCACCGTGTTCGTAAATTACACGCTGTGCCACACCAACCATCTGAAGTTCCGTCATGCCTGGTTGAATTTCTTTGATAACCTGTTGTGTAGCAAGTTCTGCAATGCGGTATCCTTCTCTTAAACAGTTAATTTCGTTCACTGACTTAATCGAACGAAGTGTTACCATGATATGGTCTGCTCTTACGATTTCTGCTTCCGGGAATGCTGCTTTGATTCCTTCCATAATAATTACAGAAGTATCTAAGTAGCTTGCTACACCGATACGAAGCTTCTTACCTGTTACTCCAATTGCGTTGAATACATCTTGGAATGTATCCGGTACAAGTTCCGGATAAGACGGGTCTGCACTTTCTCTATATTCTTTTAAGATGAAAATCTTTTCGATTTTCGAACGGTCTGCTGCAAAGTGTGTACTTTCTGGTCCTGCCATAAGTGCTGCGTCTCCGTTTGCTGCGATTGCTACACCGCATCTTTCAAAAAGTGGCCAGAAGCCTGAGAAATAACGTGCGTTTGCATAATCTGCTTCGTTAGAGTTTACAATTAACACATCTAACCCTTCTTTTTGAATTAATTTTGCTGCTCTTTGAATCCTTTCTTTGTACTCGTAATCCGGAATGCGGATTGTTCCATGTTCTGCCATGATAATGTCCTCCTTGTTTGTGTTTTTTGTTTTATGTACTTTTTATATGCCTGTGCTTTACTTCTTGGCATTTAGTCACATGCGTAACCATTTTCTGTATAGAAAGCTACTGTTCTTGGTTCTGCTCTACCATATAGAGCTACAATCGGTTCATCGCTTTCTAACATAATTGCATACTGTTCTTCGAACGCTGCCGTATATTTCCCAAAGTCTTTTTCTTCGTTTGTTCTAAGGCAACGCACTCTCTCCGCCCCTACTGTGACGCAGATTTCTTTCACCGGTGGTCTGTCCGGATAAAACAACGTAATGCGAATGTGTGCATCCTTGTCACCGGTATTTGTAATAATGATGGACTCATGTCCCGGAATCTCATTTTCGCCCTTTGGTGGCAATTCGGCGTCCGGAAAAATCCATACTTTTTTGCCGTATCCCATCTCTTCTCTCTCCTTTTTATTATTTGATATATTTCGTGGCAAACTAAGCCTATTATCTTAATCCTATTTTATCACTGGTATAGGTGCCATTTCTTGTCATATAGCACGAAAAAAAAGTAATATCTTCTGAAAACTTGCCACAATTTAACAGCACAGTTCCCTTTATTTGTAATTATTACCAAATAACAAAAGGGGGAATCGGTTAGTACATCTGTTTTTGATTATGCAGGCTGGCAAAAATTTTGTTGACTTAGCATATAAGATATGATATGGTTGTTTTAGAAGAATTCCCAATCTCATGAAGGCCTAGTTCGCTAGGACTGAGTAATTGGGTTTTTTTCATTTATATCAATCATATGTAACCAAAATTTATTCTTAGCCGACGTCTTCCTAACATCAATTCGGATTCTAACGTCTAATCCATTAAGTTCCGTTTCTAGCACAAAGTATGCATATCTTGATGAATCGCCATGGAAATTCATAACATTATCTTGTGACAAATGTGCTTTACGAATAATTTCGGGCAAACTTCTGATTATAGCTATCTTTAATTCCTTTAACCTTCGTGTTAATTTTTGAAACCTTCTTCCACTTCCTAATGTTTCTTTTATACCTTTTTTCGTAATTTCAATTGCCATGCCTGTCTCTTCATTAATAATTTCTTCATAAAAACCTTCCTGCTCCAATATAGGCAAAATAGTTTTTTGTAGCCCTATATAGTCATTCATTTTCTGCTCTACCCCGTAACTCGAAATTTCTTTCTGTATATCTACGTGCAGAAAATATGGACTCTTCTCATTAACATCGTCCCTGTTCATACTTTCTTTCTCCTCTATGAAATTGTGTTTATTGAATTTCTTTGGCTGATTCGCCTTGAAAAATTCGATTTGTCTTAAAGGATTTTGAATAAGTGATTTTAAAAATTCCTTCAAGTGATATGCTTTGAATTATACTCCTACCAAGACAACAACGTCAAGTTGTTTTTATAACTTCACCACTATGCAATCTATCATTACATTTAATATGTTTTCTATCAATTAAAACCGTAATATCCTCTGTTTTTTTATCAAAATCATACAAAAACATTCCCAAAATTTGTAAATTGTTATATAATTACATTTGTTATATAATGTTATTTAGATTTTAGGAGGTTTGCTATGTTAGGATTAGATTATAACGAACGTGTTGCACACGAAATGCAGAATATTCCCTTATCGTATTATTATGTGGATAAGAAGCATCCTGCATACCATGCACCTTTGCACTGGCATAGGCCTTCTGAGATTGTTCGTGTGTTAAACGGAAAATTAAAGATGTACTTAGATGGGAAAAAGATTATGGTCATGCCTGGTGATATTCTTTTTATCAATCAGGAAATCATCCATGGCTTTTCCCCAATTGACTGTGTCTATGAGATTATTAACTTTGATGCGGATGAGATTTTGCTTCGCACTTCCCTTTGTAAGGATGCGTTGAGAATCTTTACCAGCAGTCACGTAAACGTTCTTCCGTTTCATCCAACAGAGGATGCATCCTTGCACCACATAGCCAATCAGTTGTTTACATTTGCTTCAGTAGAATCATCGGATAACGATTTGCTGGTTCTGGGTGCGCTGTTCCAGCTATTAGGCACAATTTATGCAAAGCATCATTATACGGAGAACTACAAAAGTTCTACGAATGCGAAAGTATTTAAACCTCTTTTAGAGTACATAGAGAAATCTTACATGAAGCCTATTACGTTGGCAGACATGGCGCAGGTTTCCGGAATGTCAACGAGTCATTTCTCGGTATTGTTCCATGACTTCTTCAGGCAGACTCCAATTGATTATCTGAACGCTTACCGAATTGAAAGAGCATGTTTGTTTTTAATTAATTCTGATTATCCGGTTACAGAAGTGGCATACAAATGTGGCTTTAATGACAGCGCATACTTTGCAAAAGTATTTCGAAAATATAAGAATTCAACACCGAAGAAATATAGGACTATATTTACAGCTCCTACGAACGAAGGTGCGATGAAAAATAAGTAAACAAAGAAATCCCGCTCTCATAATGACCTAGTTCATTTGCCAGGCCTGAGTAGTCGGGATTTTTTTAATTTCATTATAAGTAAAATGTAACATTTCTTTTAGTCGTAGTCTTTTTATTGTATAGTGTTTACAAAGAAACTTAGAAGAATTCTTTTCTTCCAACAAACACATCATAGATCCGTTGATATCGAAAACCCTTCTTAACTGCAGTGCTATCTGGCACAATAATATCTAAATCCACTAACTGATTGATTATATTAGAAACGACATTAACAGAAACTCCTGTTTCGTCCTGAACTTCTTTCTTAGTGAACACTATTTGTTGCATGATAACAGGCATAATTCTATATACTGAATTACCTTTTATAACCTCTATTTTCTTCATATCTTCTCGATAAATCTCTTTAACTCTCTCGATTTTATAAATATAACTGTTACACTGATCAATCACACATTGCAGAAAAAATTTTATAAAACCGGCAACATTTCCCCTTCTACTTTCCATCAAGCTTCTCTGGTAAGACGGCTTATATAGTTCAAGTATTTCTGACAAATATAGAATAGGCTTTTCATCATCTAACATTGCCATTTGTACAGGAATTAATGCGCGACCTAATCTTCCATTTCCGTCCTTGTATGCATGAATTGTCTCAAATTGGGCATGAGAAATTGCAACATTAACAAGGAACGGGTCTATGAACTCATCATTCATATATTCATACAGGTTAATCAGGAGTTCTGGAACATCTTCTGGAACAGGTGGTACAAATGTTGCACCTTCAATTCCAACCCCTCTTGGACCAATCCAGTTCTGAGTTGTCCTTATTTGTCCTGGTGAGCGTTCTGCACCTCGAACACTGTCAAGAATTCTTTTATGCATCTCATTTACCAGTCCAATACTTATTTTCTTTCCTTCACATATATTGTCATAAGCAAATTGGATGGTATATTTCAAGTTCTGGATTTCTCTGTTATCATCTGTCTTTTCCATATATTTTAGATAATACATTTCATCCTGAGAAATCTCAGTTCCTTCAATTTGTGTTGATTTATAACTTTCGTTCAACAACACCGAATCAAGAAAATATTTCGAATCAAATTCTAGTGTATTGAGCAAAGCTTTATACTCTCCATACTTTTCATTTGCCTCTGATATTAATTTAAGCATATCCTTATCAATTTTATATTCTATTGGTAGTTTATTAGCTTTATATGGATTCATATTTTGCCTCCTTTTCACATATATAGTGATATTATACACCTTTTCAAACAAAAAATCACTGTTTTTTCAAAAAACAGTGATTTTTTATATTTTCCCTAACCTCCAAGGTACGCCTTCTTAACTTCATCACTTGCAGCCAGTTCAGCACCTGTTCCGCTAAGAACGATTTCACCAAGTTCAAGCACATACGCTCTATCAGATATGGCTAGAGATTTACCTGCATTCTGTTCCACAAGTAAAATCGTTGTTCCATCATCGCGTAACTGCTTGATAATCTCAAACACTTGGTCAACTAAAAGTGGCGACAAGCCCATAGATGGTTCATCCAACAGTAATAGTTTTGGACGGCTCATCATGGCTCTTCCGATTGCCAACATCTGTTGTTCGCCACCGGAAAGTGTTCCGGCAATCTGATTTTTTCTTTCTGCAAGTCTTGGAAAACGTTCGTAAATTTTCTCGATATCCTGCTTTAACAGAGACTGGTCTTTCTGTGAAAAACCACCCATTAACAGATTCTCATATACTGTCAATTCTTGAAAAATTCTTCTGCCCTCCGGAACTTGTGTCAGACCGTGATGCACAATTTTGTGACATGGCATTTTCGTAATGTCCTGTCCGTCAAATGTAACGCTTCCATGTCTGGAAGGAATCAGTCCGATAATGCTTTGCATGGTAGTGGTTTTCCCGGCACCATTTGCACCAATCAAGGTGACGATTTC
>JAEIGA010014562.1_pt1 | contig 11968 bp, 6 predicted proteins | sample 9270691 | NCBI WGS metagenome assembly JAEIGA01 (sample SAMN17057246, study PRJNA624740) | gut metagenome | biome: biome; isolation source: fecal sample | host: Bos grunniens | place: China: Xizang | collected 2019
ACTCATCACAACAAAGCAGGGCTCGAAGAAGGATGGTGCGTTGGTGACATTCTCTACTTTCGTAGGTATCTCAAACGTAACAAAGACATTCGACGTACTCAACACAAAGCAGTATCTGGAGTTGCAGGAGGAGATCGGTCTTATCAAGGGTCTGCCTACTACTCTTACAGACCAGACAGACTGGTTTGACGAGACATACTCAACAGGTGTAAACCAGAACTATCAGTTCTCACTCTCTGATGGTGATGAGAAGGGTTCTTACTATGTGGGTGGTGGTTACACCAACGAGAAGGGTGTTATCAGCACAACATCTGCAGAGCGTTTCAACGTGAAGGTTAACTTCGACCGCAAGATTCGTAAGTGGCTCACAGCGACAGCTTCGGTTGCTTACTCACACTATACAAGCAAGGGTGGTATCATCTCAGGTCAGGGTGGTAACCGTGCCGGCGTAGTCGTTTCAACAGTAACAACTCCTACATACGCTCCTATCTGGAACGCAGATGCTCCAGGTCAGTACTACAACAACTTTTACGGTGCTACAATGACTTCTCCACTGGAGAATATGGCTCGTACAGACTATGACAAGAGCGTGACAAGCCGTCTGCTTGCTACCGGTGGTTTGACATTCAACCTCTATGAGGGCTTGGTATTCAAGTCAACAGTATCGGTAGACTCTCGTTGGGTACACTCTTCTGCATTCCTCGATCCTATCCGTACAACTTACGGTCGTGAGCAGCAGGGTACAGCTTCGGACACCCGTTCGGAGGACCGTCGTATGATCTACGATAACATCCTTACTTACAACCGCACAATGGGTCGTCACGAGATTGAGCTGATGGGTGGTACTTCTGCAACAACCTCTATCTGGGAGGAGTTGTCTGGTAGCCGCAGCCACTTCTCAACAGAGCACAACAACGCTATCCCTAACATCAACGGTGGTAACAACGGTGGTCTGCGTGGTCAGAGCTATGGCAAGAGCCAGTGGGCTATTATGTCATACCTCGCTCGTGTATCGTACAACTTCGATCACAAGTACCTCTTCACAGCTAACTTCCGTGCCGATGGTTCATCAAAGCTGGCTCCAGGTCACAAGTGGGGTTACTTCCCATCATTCTCAGCTGCTTGGCGTATCTCAGGCGAGAAGTTTATGGAGAGTGCCAAGTGGATTGACGACTTGAAGCTCCGCGTAGGTTGGGGTCAGACAGGTAACCAGGCAGGTTTGAGCGACTATGGCTACCTGCAGCAGTACAGCACAAACTACACAAACTGGTCGGAGTCAGGTCACGCACACGACGTTCCTACATTGGGTGGTCAGTCTAACATCAAGAACGTAGACCTCACCTGGGAGACAACAACACAGACTAACGTCGGTGTGGACTGGTCAATGTTCAACCACCGTCTGGAGGTTACACTCGATGCATACTATAAGTATACTAAGGATATGTTGATGTGGGTACCACTGCCATCACCTTATCCATCAATTATGCGTAACGAGGGTGAGATGTCAAACTGGGGTTTGGAGCTCGCTATCTCTTCACGCAACATCGACCACAAGGACTTCTCTTGGACAACAGACTTCAACATCTCGCTTAACCGCAACAAGCTGGAGAAGCTCGACCTGCAGCAGGTATACTACTACTCAAAGACTGCTGATATGACTAACGACTACGTTGTTCGTATGACTCCTGGTCACGCTCTCTCTAAGTTCTGGGGTTACATCTCTGACGGTGTAGATCCTGAGACTGGTGATTTGATGTACCGCGATATCAATGGTGACGGTCAGATCACTCCATCGGATAAGACCTGGATCGGTAACGCTAATCCTAAGTTCACATTCGGTATGACCAACAACTTCTCTTGGAAGGGTCTGAACCTGAATATCCTTATCACAGGTTCGTATGGCAACGATATCTTCAACGCTTCACGTATCGAGACCGAGGGTATGTACAACGGTTACAACCAGACTACCGAGGTTCTGCGTCGTTGGAGAATCCCTGGTCAGATTACCGACGTGCCACGTGCTTCAACAAGCAACTACAACGTACGTAACTCAACTCGTTGGATTGAGGACGGCTCTTACCTGAAGGTTAAGAACATCACCCTCTCTTACGACATCCCTTGCAAGCGTCTGGCGGGTCTCCACATCTCGAAGATTCAGCCTTACATCACATTGCAGAACTTCATCACCTGGACCAAGTACTCAGGTTACGACCCAGAGGTTAGCCAGTCGACATCTGCAACATCTATGGGTATCGACTGGGGTACATATCCTAACGTTCGTACCGTTGTCGTAGGTCTTAATGTTAACTTCTAATGATTATAAAAGGAGAATACAGATATGAAAAAATTATTTATAGCAATTAGCGTGTTCGGTCTGGGTGCAATGCTCACTTCTTGCGACTTGGAGCTCTATCCAGAGACCGGCTACAATGAGGGCAACGTGGAGGTACCTGAGGGTAACGAGAACGAGAGTGCCATCAAGACTAAGGTAGACCTCGCAGGACAGCGTACAGCAATGTACAACTACCTGCGTGGCGACTTCCAGGATGCTAACTACAAGCACCTGACAGCTAATGCGTGCCGTGCTGATGACGCATACGGTGCAGGCGATAGCGGTAAGCCAACAGAGATGGAGGCTAACACCTTCACTTCGGACAACGAGTTCCCAAGCACATTCTGGACCGGCTTTATGAACGGTGTGAGCAGAGCTAACAACGTGATTTGCAACATCGACGCTGTGCGTGAGAATGACCCTACACTCTCGGAGACAGAGTACAACGAGTGGTTGGCTGAGGCATTGTGCGTACGTGCTTATATGTGGCTGCTGATGACTCAGTATTTCGGTGATATACCTATGTTGACAGCTATCCCACCAGCAATCAACGCTGACAACGTAGAGGAGGTTTATCCACTCTACTTCCCTACACGCGTTGACGCTGAGACTTTGAAGGCTCAGCTGGAGAAGGATTTGGAGTTTGCTTGCCAATATGCTCCAGAGCCACAGTCAGTGGAGAAGGATTTCGCATCGAAGGGATTTGCTCAGTTCCTCGTGGCTAAGATGTACTCACTCAAGCAGTATCGCGACTGGGCAAAGGTGAAGGCTGCTTGTGAGGCTATCGAGGGTATGGGCTACCAGCTCGAGCCAAGCTACGCAACATTGTGGGAGTACAGCCTGGAGAACCAGACTGCAAAGCACAACAGCGTAGAGTCTATCTTCGAGGCAGGTTATGACAACCCTGCAAGCGGTAACTGGTTCTTTATGATGTTCTGGCGTGACCACTTCAAGCCTGCTGACTCATTCAGCTGGATCAAGTGGTGTACTCCTACACGTAACCTCGCTGAGGCATACGACGCACAGGGCGACACAGAGCGTAAGAACATCTCTATCCGTTGGGATCAGTGCGACTGGGAGCAGTATTATCCAAAGGATAACTACGCATTTATGGGTAAGATTCCTACTAACATCACTGTAATCTACCACGCTCGTCTGGCTGACGTACTGCTGCTCCACGCAGAGGCTCTGGCTAACACAGGTGACGCTGCAGGTGCTATGGCACTCGTAAACCGCGTTCGTGAGCGTGCTAAGATTGCTGCACTGCCTACAAACGTATCGGCTGAGCAGGCTAAGTTGTACGTGCTGAACGAGCGTCGTCTGGAGCTCGCTTATGAGGGTCACCGCTACTTCGACCTTATGCGTTTCGGCGATGACTTCTCGAAGCTCAAGGAGGTACACGACGGTGGTAATGTAAAGGGTTCTGACTCATACGACGAGTGGTTCGCAGTGCGTACTCCTCTGACAGATGCGCGTGTAATCCTTCCTATCCCAACATCTGTTCTGGACGAGAATCCAAACATCGAGCAGAACCTTGGTTACTAATTTATATTATAGGTAATAAGGATGATTAAAGTGAGTAAATTTTTGTTTTGGGCGGTAGCACTCCTGCTTTCGACAGGATGTGCTTCCTGCTCAAGCAATAGTGAGAATGGCGGTGAGGAGCCTACACCAGCTCCTCCTACTCCTCCACAGGAGCAAACCGTAGATGTAGAGGCGTATATCACTTCAGAGAATCTGGCATATCGTTTTATGAACGCTAAGGCGGACTTCGCTTCGGTGTCGATGTCGCCTTCGAAGATTACAATAGACCCATCGGTACAGTATCAGGATATCGACGGTTTCGGTGCTGCCCTGACTGGCTCATCGTGCTACAACCTGATGAAGATGTCGGCTGCTGACCGTAGCCGCTTCCTGAAGGAGACATTCGACCCTGAGACAGGTATGGGCTTCAGTTTTATACGTATGCACATCGGTGGATCGGACTTCTCGATGGATGAGTACACCTGCTGCGACAAGGAGGGTATCGAGTTCTTTGAGATTCCTCAGATCGAGCGTGATGGTATATTCCCTGTGTTGCGTGAGATTATGGCTATCAACCCTAATCTGAAGATTATGGGCTCGCCTTGGTCTTGCCCTCGCTGGATGAAGGTTAACCCTAACACGATGCAGGCTCCTTACAACTCGTGGACAAGCGGCCGTCTGAACCCTAAGTACTATGCAGACTATGCTGAGTACTTCGTTAAGTGGGTGCAGGAGATGGAGGCAGAGGGATTCCCTATCTTCGCCATCACAATGCAGAACGAGCCTCTCAACCACGGTAACTCTATGTCACTCTATATGCCTTGGGAGGATCAGCTGGCGTTTATCAAGCACTTAGGTCCTGCTTTTGAGCGTGAGGGTATCGACACTAAGATTCTGCTCTTCGACCACAACTACAACTATGACAACAAGGCAGGTCAGGAGCGTTACCCATTGCATATCTTTGCAGATCCTGAGGCATCGAAGTATGCTGACGGCTCGGCTTGGCATAGCTACGGAGGTAATGTATCGGAGTTAGACTACATCAACAAGATGGCTCCCGACAAGTCAATCTACTTCACCGAGGCTTCAATCGGTACTTGGATTGGTGACGGAACGTGGAATGGAGTGTTGAAGTCTTGTATCCTGAACGACTTTGAGCATAACTTCCTCGGCGTGTTGTCACGCAACGGTAGCGGTGTTATTATGTGGAACCTGATGCTCGACCAGGATCGTAAGCCTTACCGCCCAGGCGGTTGTGCGACCTGCTTCGGTGCAGTGCAGATTAACAATGGCACTTACAGCTACGAGTCTTTGGAGTACAGCTCACACTACTACGATATCGCACACTGCTCGAAGGTCGTGAAGGCTGGAGCAAAGCGTATCAAGAGCTCGGGCTACACTGCTAACGGCTTGAAGTACGAGGCATTCCTCAACGCTGACGGCTCATACGCTGTATTGGCTCTCAACCGTTCGGGACAGGATATCTCGGTAGCATTCCAGGGCCCTGCAAAGGGATTCCGTTTCACTATCCCTGCAACATCTATCGTGTCGTTGCGTTGGAGTGAGAATTAATTATGAACAAACAAAAAAAACAATAGTTTACTATGAAAATTTTGAAATACATCGCACTTCCACTCTTGGCAATCGCTACAATGGTGGGATGTAAGGATGATCCAGAATTGCGAGTAACCGACCAGGGACCTAAGATGAATGTCCTGGCAGTTGATTCACAGGCTAAGTTTGGTGCAAACATCCATTTCGAGGTTGAGATGACAGATGTTCGCCCTCTCTCTACACTCAAGGCTCAGCTCTTCTTCGACGAGGAGATGGTTGCCGAGACTGTAATTCGTACAAAGACAAATGGTACTTATGAGGGTACTGTACAGGTGCCTTTCGCAGCAAGCATTCCTAACGGTAATGCAAAGCTCGCTCTGGTAGGTCAGAACATTGAGTTCGGTTTGACAACAATCGAGCAGGAGGTGGCTGTTTCACGTCCACAGCCAGCGAAGATATACTTCGTATCAGGCGATAAGGAGTATGAGATGACTCGCAAGAGTGGTTACCTCTATGGTGTAACTGCAGAGTTCCCACAGAAGCCTAAGGGTTACTTCCGCACTGACGAGCTCGACGCTGACGGCACAATCGCTACATTCGGCTGGAAGAGTGGTGCAATCGCTTGGGATTCAACAGCTGACATTCCACTCAGCAACGCTGTAGCTGGCGAGTATGAGATTACTTTTGATATGTTCTCATTCGAGGCTACTCCATTCCTCAAGCTGATGTTTGCCGGCTCGGAGCTCGGTCTGCGTGATGGCTCTGACTCACAGTACATTGCTGCTGTGGCTTTGAAGCAGGGCGAGACTTACACTTTGGAGGGCTTGGATATCTCTGCTTGGACTATCGATCCTGACTGGTTCACATCGAACGGTGATGGCTCAATGGTATGTAACGTGATTGACGGCTACTACCTGGTACAGTTCGACACTGCTGCAGAGTATGTATCGGCTATGACTTGCGACGCTGCAGGTGTTCCTGCAATGTTCGACACAGCAACAGGTAAGGGTGCTTTGTACCTCGTAGGTGAGGGTCTTGGTAAGCCAGGTATGGCAGGTGCTCCAGGTTGGACTCCAGAGAAGGGCTTGTGCTTGGCTCCTGTGGCAGCTGACAAGCATCAGATTACTGCTGTGGCAGGTCTTTCATTGAAGGCTGACGGCATCAACTTCAAGTTCTTTGGTCAGAACAATGGCTGGGGTCCTGTTGAGTTGAAGGGTGACATTCTCACTTCATCAAGCGACCTTATCTTGGTAGGTCAGGGTGTTGATGGTTACGACTCTGGTAACGTATATCTCCAGGAGGGTAAGACATTCGATGCAGGTGGTGTTTACACATTCACCTTGACTTGGAATGGCGGTACCGGCACATTGGAGGTTGAGAAGGTTGGCGAGGTTGAGCTTCCAAAGGAGGATCTTGCAATCAATGGTCAGGTTCTTGAGCAGATTGATGCTACAAACTATGCTGTTGTAATGGAGATTGCACAGGGTGAGATGCTCGTACCAACAGGCTTCGGCGACTTGACAGCTTGGTATGCTGATACCAACTATGTAAACGCAACAGAGCAGGGCTTGCAGTTTATCCCTGTAAACGGTCACTACAAGATCTCTGTAAACACAGAGACTAAGGTGGTTCTCTTCAAGCGAGTTACCGCTGAGGGTGCAGACGCTAAATTGGCTGACGATGGCTCAGGTGCTATCTGGTTGATGGCTTGGGGCGTTGGTCTTCCATCTTTGGACTTCCAGTTTGCTTGGAATCCAGGTGCGGCTTACTGTATGCCTGAGGTAGAGCCTGGTGTATATCGCTTTATCGGTTTGGCAGGTCCTGAGAAGGGCTCTTCAATCGGTCAGTACTTCCGTTACGACTACATCTCAGCTAAGTGCTTCCATCAGAATGGTTGGGGTAGCGAAGTAAAACCGGAAAATGGTGCCTCAGCTAATAGCGACTTCATATATATGAAGGATGATGGCAATCTTGAGTTGATTGCAGGTGTACAGCTTGTAGAGAATAATGTGTACTGCCTTGAAGTCAACGCTTCAGCTGGCAAGGACAACGTGGTTGTTACTTTCACCGAGGTAGAAATGATGCAGTAATATAAGTTTCTCTTTTTGAGAAAAAATACTTAACTTTGTGGGGTGTGCCGAGAGGCATACCCCACTTTGTTTGACAAGACTTAAAAAACTGATAATTATGAAGCTTAAGAAACTCTTATTTGCTGCGGCACTCTTTGCCGTAGGATGTGCAGCCGTACCAGAGAAGGCAGAGCTGCCTGTATATCTGAACGAGGATGCTCCGATAGAGGAGCGTGTGGAGGATGCGTTGCAGCGTCTGACACTGCGTGAGAAGATTGATCTGATACACGCACAGTCGAAGTTCTCTTCAGCCGGCGTGGAGCGTCTGGGTATACCAGAGGTGTGGTGCACCGATGGTCCTCACGGAATACGCCCTGAGGTGATGTGGGACGAGTGGGACCAGGCAAAGTGGACAAACGACTCGTGTACAGCATTCCCTGCTCTGACTTGCTTGGCTGCAACGTGGAACCCAGAGATGTCGGCTAAGTATGGTATGGCTATCGGTGAGGAGGCTCGCTACCGTGAGAAGGATGTGTTGCTCGGTCCGGGCGTAAACATCTACCGTACACCGATGAATGGTCGTAACTTTGAGTATATGGGCGAGGACCCACTCTTGGCATCGAAGATGGTTGTGCCTTACATCCAGAACGTGCAGAAGAATGGTGTAGCGGCTTGTGTGAAGCACTTCGCACTCAACAACCAGGAGATAGAGCGTCACGGAGTGAATGTGGTGGTGGATGACCGTGCATTGTATGAGATTTACCTGCCAGCATTCAAGGCTGCAGTACAGGAGGGCGGTGCCTGGGCTATTATGCCAGCGTACAACCGCTACAAGGGTCAGCACTGCTGCCACAACCAATATCTGTTGAACGACATCCTCAAGGGCGAGTGGGGCTTCGACGGTGTAGCTCTCTCAGACTGGGGTGGCGTACACGACACACGCGAAGCGGCACTGCACGGATTGGATATGGAGTTTGGCTCGTGGACAAACGGTCTGAACTGGGGTGCAAGCAACGCATACGATATGTATCATATGGCAGTGCCTTATATGAAGGCTATAGAGAAGGGCGAGCTGACAACAAAGGAGCTTGACGACAAGGTGCGTCGCGTATTGCGTCTGATATTCCGTACAGCGATGAACACACGCAAGCCTTTCGGCTCGATGAACACCGAGGCACACTTGCAGGCGGCACGCGACATTGCAGGCGAGGGTGTGGTACTGCTCAAGAACGATGGCGAAGTAATGCCTGTAGACCTGTCTGAGGCGAAGAACATCCTCGTAGTGGGTGAGAACGCGATAAAGATGATGACCGTGGGTGGTGGCTCTTCATCACTCAAGGTGTTGAAGGAGTACACCCCACTGGAGGGTATTCAGCGTTATGTGGGCGACAAGGCTAAGGTTGTCTATGAGCGTGGCTACGTAGGCGACGTGACAGGCGAATACAACGGCGTGAAGTCGGGTCAGGACCTCAGCGAGAGCCGCACAGCAGAGCAGCTCATAGCTGACGCAGTGGCAGCAGCAAAGAAGGCTGACGTGGTGCTCTTCTTCGGTGGTCTGAACAAGAAGGAGGGTCAGGACTGCGAGGGTGCAGACCGCTCGGAGTATGCTCTGCCATACGGTCAGAACGAGGTTATCGAGGCTTTAGCAGCAGCGAACAAGAACTTGGCAGTGATAAATATCTCGGGTAATGCGGTGGCAATGCCTTGGGTGGAGAAGGTGCCAGCAATTATGCAGGGATGGTTCCTCGGCTCAGAGTCGGGTAACGCCTTGGCACAGGTCATCTTCGGCGAGGTAAATCCATCGGGACACCTCCCATTCACATTCCCTGTACGTCTGGAGGATAACTCAGCTCACTCAGTGGGCGAGTGGCCAGGAGCAAAGGATGTACACTACACAGAGGGTATATTCGTAGGCTACCGCTGGGCAGACAAGGAGCAGCTGAAGGCTTTGTTCCCATTTGGTCACGGATTGAGCTACACCACATTTGAGGTGGGCAAGCCAGAGGTTGGCAAGACCACAATCAAGCAGGGTGGCAACGGTAAGATTACCCTGAAGTGCGAGGTACGCAACACAGGCGAGCGTGAGGGTGCAGAGGTAGTACAGCTCTACATAGGCGACAAGGAGTCATACCTGCCACGCCCTGTGAAGGAGCTCAAGGGCTTCGAGAAGCTCCACCTCAAGGCGGGCGAGAGTGGCATTGCCGAGCTCACCATAACAGAGGAGGATCTGAAGTTCTTCGACGACAAGAAGCACGAGTGGGTATCGGAGAAGGGAGAGTTCACAGCCTACATAGCAACATCGGCTGAGGAGATTCTCTACACAGTAGATTTCTCTCTCAAGTAGCAAAAGCATAGATTGCAGGATGAAGCACTCCGATAAAATTTTGTCGGAGTGCTTTTTTTGTGCTAACTTTGCTCTATAATCAAGCTCCACACTATGACAAAAGCTGAGATACAATATGTCCGCTCGTTAGCCGACAAGAGGGTGCGTGATGCCGAAGGGGTATTCCTCGCCGAGGGCGAGAAACTCATTGGAGAGATACTCGCATCGAAGCTGCACATACGCAAGATATACTCAACACGCAACGACTTCGGAGGCTGTGCCGAGATGGTCAGCGAGAAGGAGATGGAGCGTCTGTCGCAGCTAAAGACCGCATCGCAGTGCATAGCTGTGGTGGAGAAGCCTCGCTGGAGAGTGCCAGAGGTGGCGGATGGGAAACGACTGTCACTGGCTTTAGATGGAGTGCAAAACCCTGGTAATATGGGTACGATAATACGCTTGGCAGATTGGTTTGGAGTGGAGGATGTATTCTGCTCGGAGGAGTGTGCCGACTGCTTCAACCCAAAGGTTGTACAGGCAACAATGGGGGCTATACTGCGTGTGAGGGTGCACTATGTAGACCTCGCTACCCTACTGAAGCGTTCGGCAGCCGAAGGAACGCCAATATATGGTACGATGCTCGATGGCGAGAACATCTACGGTTCGGAGTTTGAGCCTCGCGGAGTGATAGTGATGGGAAACGAGGGACAGGGCGTAAGCAAGGAGTGTCAGCAGCACTTCACACATCGTCTGCTAATACCCGCCTACCCTGCCGACCGCCAGGGCTCGGAGTCGCTCAACGTAGCAATGGCGACGGGCATCATATGTGCTGAATTCCGTCGCCGATTCGTATCACTAAGTTAGTGATAATAATCGTTCGAAAGTGCCATTTATTGAAGGTACAAAGTAAAAATATAGATTGTGGGAAATGTTATTTGGTTGATTTATAGCCATTTGCAAAAAACTCTACCCCTTTATTAAGTGGAACAGACAAAATAATGGCAAAGGGAAAGCAGGAAAGAAGAGATTTTAGGCGGGCAAAAATTCGTGAAAAAGTGGAGTGATGTGATTGTTTTTGAAAGATAATATATTGATTTATCGGTATTTATATTTTTTGGATATTAGAAAAAATATAGATTTGAAAAATTGAAAAGAGGCACTATGGGATGAAAAAACATCCACTTTTCAGGGGAAAATACCCCGTTGAAAGGAAGGATAAGGGCGTCTGAAGATTAGTGCATCAGGCAGAGCGAAGTCAAGCCATTGCGGGTGCCGACGATATAGGACTGCGATGCGGGAGTGGCTGCATCGAAGGGAACGAAGTCGGACATAACAAGCTCCTTGCCAAGGGTGAACTGCAGACAAGAGAAGCTGTCGCCAGGTTGCATCTTGGAGTTCTCACATTGCTCGGCGATGAAACGATGGTCGCCGACATAACGGATGACACAACGGCGGTTGGGAAGCCAACTGATTTGCAGACGGTCGCCGACCTGCAGATTGGCGGTAGAGATGTGCTCGACACTAAAAAGTTCCGACTCACTCTCTACAGCAGACTGAAGAGTATGACACAGATCGTGCCAGCTACACCCCTCAGCATAGAAAGACAAGACATCGAGCGTGCGAAGAGAGACGGTGTCATAACCTCGTGTGGAGTAACCCCACACACGCTCCAGCGTACTCTCGGAGATATGCTGACGAAGCTCCATCTCGATGACAGCAACCAGAGCCAAAAAGTCGGCGTGCACCGAAAGACGCTTGCCAAAACGCCTCTCTACACGTTCGCGTAGAACTTTTATCTGTGGTATGTCTCTTCGTATGCCCATCATTGCAAAAATAATTATTATCTTTGACAAACAAAAACTCTGAGATGGTAGAAGAGAGCGAAATAAGGGAACAGGGCGACACAGCCGTTGCGTCGAGAGAAGGGTTTCACGACTTTAAGGAGTTGAAAACCACTGCTTTATCGCGTCTATGGATAGTCTACAAAGATGGCAAGCGTTTCTTGATAAAGACAACAAAAGACAACTCCGAGCTACAGCTACGCACACTCCGCCGCGAGTATGAGCTGTCGGCAGAGTGCGACCACCCAAACATCGTTCACGCCTACACCACAGAGCAACTGCCGATGGGAATGGGCATAGTGATGGAGTACATCGAGGGGCGTACGCT
>JAEIGA010014563.1_pt1 | contig 11967 bp, 10 predicted proteins | sample 9270691 | NCBI WGS metagenome assembly JAEIGA01 (sample SAMN17057246, study PRJNA624740) | gut metagenome | biome: biome; isolation source: fecal sample | host: Bos grunniens | place: China: Xizang | collected 2019
AAATGTTATCTCTATATAAGGAGCGTTACCCATACGGAGCAACAGATGAGGAATGCATTGCAGGATTAACCAATTTTTCGGTAGCGGATTCTGAGCCGGATCCTATTTGCTTGCTGGGTAAAAAATGGCAACTAATTAAATTAGATTTTGTAGAAGGACCTTAGGGACCTTAGGGACTTTAGGGTCTTTAGGGACCCTATAGACTTTAGAGGCCTAAAAGGCATCTATGCCAACTCGCAGAAATCGACATCAAAATCTGCTCACCTCAGAAATTACGATTATGACGTAATACGTTATACATCAGCGTATTACAAAGATACACCAAATTCAAAACTCTGCTAAATCTCGTTTTTTTACCCACATTTAGCAGAGTTTTACAAAAAATCACACCCCAAAAAAACTGATTTAAAATCCGGTAATTCGAAGAGGGTATGGGGCGAATTTTGAATGTGTAATATTTAGGGTTTAAAGCTTAATGGCGTTAGAAGTAATGCACAAAGAAAATCAGCCACTTACGATTGTAAATGACTGATTGAAAATTGTTGTCGGGGTGACAAGATTCGAACTTGCGACCACACGCCCCCCAGACGCGTACTCTAAACCGGGCTGAGCTACACCCCGCAAACATCTTTCCTTACACTTTTGTCCGTCGGAGACTGCTCCGATTCAATCGGCGGCTTTCGCCGAAAAGCGTATCGAAAAGCGAGTGCAAAGGTAGTACTATTTTTCATTTCAACAAAATTTTAGCACTATTTTAGGCTAAAAATTTGTTGGAAACACGATGTTTGACTACCTTTGGTGTTTAAATAGAAAAAGGCTATGAATAGAAGCATCGAAAGCGATAGAATGAGAGAGTTTGGTATGGCTCCATTAGGCAGATTGCTTTGGAGATACAGTGTGCCGGCAGTAGTCGGGACAGTGGTCATGGCTCTCTATCACATAATCGACAGCGTGGTCATCGGTCATGCCGTCGATGATCCCAACGTGGTCAGTGGTATCGCCATAACATTTCCCGTCATGAACATCTCGGCAGCATTAGGCATGCTTGTCGGCACCGGTGCGACCACTCGCATATCGATCGTCATGGGTCAGCACGACAAGGAGCGTGCCGAGAAGATTTTGGGCAACTCACTGATCCTGACATTGGTTATCGGCATCATCTACATGAGCTTGTTTGCAATTTTCCTCGACCCTATACTTCGCGCTTTCGGAGCATCAGACAATTCGTTGCCCTACGCTCGCGAATTTATGATGTGGGTAATCCCCGGCTTGGTGCTCATCAACCTCACATTCAACCTCAACAACATCATGAGAGCCACCGGCTACCCCAAAAAAGCGATGTACACCAACTTCATCGGCGCCGGGCTTAACATGATTCTTGCTCCCATATTCCTCTTCGGCTTCGGTTGGGGTGTAAAAGGAGCTGCATTGGCCACCAACCTATCGATGCTCGTGACAGCAATCTTTGTCATGCGCCATTTCATGGACAGTCGCAAAGAGTTGTCGTTCAAGAAAGGCACCTATCGGCTCGACGCTCGAATCGTCAAATCGGTGCTGGCTATCGGCCTCGCTCCGTTTATGATTAACATGGCGGGCTCGCTCATCAATGCCATTATCAACAACACACTATTCGCATACGGAGGCGACAATGCCATTGCAGCCGTCGTCGTGTTCAACCGTTATGTCACAGTCTTTGTGATGACCGTAATCGGCATCTGCCAAGGCATGCAACCGATAGTCGGCTACAATTACGGAGCCGGGAAATATGACCGTCTGTTTCGCACGTTTTGGATGGCGGCAATCGCCGGGTTTATCGTCACTGTCATAGGCAGCATCATCGGCATGTTTGCTCCTCGCTCGATAGCCCAAATGTTTATGCAAGACGAAAACCAAATTCAATGCGCTATCACTTGCCTGCAAATCACCACATTGGGCTTCTGGATGGTCGGCTACCAAATCACAGCCACCAACTTCTTCCAAGCTCTCGGCATGGCAGGCAAATCGATATTCCTATCGCTCTCGCGCCAAATCATTTTCATGATTCCTCTGCTGATATTTCTGCCGAAAGTGTGGAATCTCGACGGAGTGTGGGCGGCATATCCTATCAGCGACTTGCTCGCCACTATTGTCACCACCATCATGTTGCTGATGGAAATCAAGCGCATCAAATCAAAAGAACGAATTATCCCCGAAATCGCAAATCAATAAAAACAAAGCTATATCGTGTTAAGGCTCATTTCAAAAATCATCATTTGGTGTATCGCATTGTTCATCGGGACGTCGGTTTTGGCTGTCGTCATCTATAAGTATATGCCCGTCTATATCACTCCGACGATGGTCATCAAAAGCATAGAGCAAGGCAACGGCTGGCAACATCAATGGACTCCCCTTGAGGAAATCTCCGAAAACATGTCGCTGGCAGTAATCGCAAGCGAAGACAATCTTTTCATGAGCCACAACGGATTTGACTTCCAACAAATCAAAATCGCAGCAGAAGAGGCAAAGAAAGGCGGCAGACAGCGCGGAGCAAGCACTATCACGCAACAGACGGCAAAAAACGTCTTCTTATGGCAGGGACGCAGCTGGATAAGAAAAGGAATTGAAGCATACTTCACCCTGTTGATAGAATTCATTTGGGGCAAAGAACGCATCATGGAAGTTTACCTCAACTCAATCGAAATGGGCGAAGGGATATATGGCGTGCAAGCTATTGCCAATGCCAATTTCAACAAAGACGCTTCACAGCTGAGCAGAAGAGAAGCCGCACTGATAGCCGCAACGCTCCCCAACCCGGTGAAATACAGTTCGAAAAATCCTTCGAAATATATGAGAAAGCGCCAATCGCAAATCACACGACTGATGCGACTTGTCGAAAATCCACACCTCGGGTGCAAAAACTAACCTAAAAACCGAACAGACTCCCTATGACAATAAATTTCACATTTGATGCCTTGACCATCATCCTCCTTTGCATCAGCACCATATCGATGCTCTATATTGCCATTTTCGGGCTGCGCCCGATGAGAAGTGTCGCACGCCATCATCGTCGCATCAAAGAAGAAAACAAATCAGAAGCCACAACCGACATCAAAGCATCCGTAATTGTCTATACTCGAAACGATGAGCAACACATCGCCGAATACGTCGAATCACTGATGAGTCAAAAAGGTGTGGATTTTGAGGTGATTATTGTGGATGACGCTTCTGCCGACCATAACACGAGCGTGATTGAAGCACTATGTAATAAACACCCCAACCTGTATATGACTTTCGTTCCGGGAGATGCTCGCAGTCTCAGCCGTCGCAAATTGTCGCTGACTCTCGGCATGAAAGCGGCAAAAAACGAAGTCGTAATAACCACGTCGGCGATTTGCAAAATCACTTCCGACAGGTGGCTCTACAACATGGTCAGACACTTTGAAAATCCGAAAATCGAAATCGCATTAGGCTACAGCCATTGCGACAAACACGACTTAAGGGGCATCGGAAGATGGTATCGATCGTTCGACTCGCTATGCTCGGCGACACAATGGCTGGGCTATGCCCTAAATCACTCGCCATACAGAGGCGACGGGCTGAACCTCGCCTTTCGCAGAAAGAATTTCTTTGAGCAAAACGGATATGCACAGACCATCTATCTGCAATATGGCGACGATGATTTGTTTATCAACCAATTTGCAAACTCTCATAACACAGCCATAGAAATTTCGACCGAGAGTCAATTACTAATCAATTGGGGCAAATCAGAGCCGCGACTATGGCTTGACCGTAAAGAGCATTACACGTTTACAGGCAGATTTCTGAAGACTAAAGCATTTGTCAATCGTCACACCATGCACGCCGCCTATTGGCTAATGACAGCCGGCAGCATCATCACGATGCTACACACCCTGCCCGACCTATCGGCAACGCTTTTAACAAGCCTGCTGTTTATCACTCTTTGGGGCTACATGATATGCCTTTATCGCAGAGCGGCTATAGCCCTTAACGACATCAAGCTGTGGTGGAGCATTCCTCTATTCCACCTCATTCAACCATTGGCAGACCTCATCTATCGACTGACATTCCGGTCGCGCAAAATGTCGAACTACACTTGGCGTTAAGCACCGGATTTGTGAAATCGCGGTATTTTGAGTAATTTTGTCGCCGGAAACAACATAAAATCAAATATTTATATGAAAAAAAGTGACATCATCTTCATTCTATGCTTAGTAGCACTCTTCGCACCATTCTTTTGTTGCGATGCAGTCTATGAATGGTACAAGTCTTTCAACGCAAATCACGGTATGGTGATGAGCTTCCTCAAATTTGCAATTTTATCGACAATCGGAGAAATGCTCGGCCACCGAATCAGCACCGGCAAATACACATCTCCGACTTTCGGCGTGCTTCCACGAATGATAGTGTGGGGATTCCTCGGCATGGGTATCAACATGGCGATGATTATCTTCTCAAAAGGCACACCGATGTTTTTGGAATATGCCGGCTACGCAAATGCTTCTGCCGACTTTGTCGCTGAAGGATTCAGCATGGGCAAGGTATTGGTAGCACTCAGCATCTCTGTGGCGATGAACACAATCTTTGCGCCTGTATTCATGACATTCCACAAAATCACAGATGCTCACATCGCTCGCAATGGCGGATCATTAAAGGCTCTCATCACTCCAATTCCAATGGCAGAAATGTTTGCCAACATCAATTGGAAAGCGCAATGGGGATTTGTATTCAAAAAGACAATACCTTTCTTCTGGTATCCTGCTCACACTATAACATTCTTGCTCCCGGCTGAGCAACGCGTATTGTTTGCAGCTGTGCTCGGCATAGTGCTTGGTGTTCTCCTCGCTGTGGCAGCCAAAAAGTAAACACAAGATTCTCTCTTTCCATTTATATTAAAGAGACTGCATTCCCAATCGAAAATGCAGTCTCTTTGCTTTATAATATGATACCTATTGAGATACACTAACTGAGCATCGGCAGAATACGATGCAATGCCGCGATAAACGAGTCGATTTCCTCTATGGTATTATAAACAGCAAACGATGCACGCACTGTGCCCGGGATGCCATAATAGTCCATCAACGGCTGCGCACAATGATGTCCTGTACGCACAGCTATCCCCAACTTGTCGAGCAACATGCCGATGTCGTAAGGATGAATGTCGCCGACAAGAAATGAAATCACAGCACTCTTATGGTTGGAAGTGCCATAGATTTTCAGATTGGGAATTTCTTGCAACTTGCTTGTCGCATACTTCAATAGCATTTCTTCATGTCGAGCAATATTGTCGATACCGATAGAATCGATGAAATCAAGAGCCTTCGAGAAAGCGGCAATGTCGATAAAGTCGGGGGTTCCGGCTTCAAATTTGAAAGGGAGATTTGCATACGTAGTCTTTTCAAACGACACATGACCGATCATCTCTCCACCACCCTGATAAGGCGGCATTTCTTCAAACAATTCGCGTTTACCGTAAAGCACACCGACACCTGTCGGACCATACATCTTGTGAGACGAGAACACATAGAAATCGCAATCCAAATCTTTGACATCGATTTTCAAATGAGGCGAAGCCTGTGCGCCGTCGATAAGTACCCACACACCATGTTCATGGGCGAAAGAAATCATCTCTTTGACGGGATTGACAGTTCCCAACACATTGCTCACGTGGCAAAATGCGGCAAAGACTGTATTCTCATTAAAAAACGACTTGTATTGCTCTATATTCAATTCGCCACGCTCGTTAAGCTCAACGACTCTGATTTTGATATTCTTGTCGCCGATAGCCAACTGCCAAGGCACAATATTGGCATGGTGCTCCATGACAGTAAGGATAATCTCATCGCCATCCTTAAATCTTCTGCCGTAGGTCGCCGCCACTAAATTGATAGCTTCGGTTGTGCCACGCGTGAAGACTATCTCCTCGATAGATTCTGCATTTATGTAGTCTCTGACCCTGATTCGTGTCGCTTCTTGAAGGTCGGTAGCCTCTTGCGAAAGCGTATGCACGCCACGATGCACATTGGCCTTGAAATGTGTGTAACAACGCACAATTTCATCAACCACACTCATTGGCGTTTGCGATGTGGCAGTACTATCCAAATAGACAAGAGGTCGGTTTGAGACCGTACGCTCTAAAATCGGGAATTGACTGCGAATATTGCTGACATCCATATCCATTAAATTTGATCGAGAGTATTTTTGCAATCGACTCCGCAATTTGCACACGAAGCATCTGCCCCACTGAAACGTTTCTCAACGAGCATTCGCAATCGATCTTTCAATGCCGGCAATCTTACGCCGTCGATAACGTCAGACATAAACGCCTGCTTCAACAAGACTTTGGCAGTCTCTTCCGACAGGCCACGCGCACGCATATAGAAGATTTGTTGTGCATCCAATTGTCCGATAGCCGTTCCATGCGAACATTTCACATCGTCGTTATATATTTCCAATTGTGGCTTTGAGTGCATCTTGGCAGTGTCAGTCACCACTATATTGCGATTAGCCTGATATGCCTCGGTCTTTGTCGCATACGGAGCGACATAAATTCTTCCGCAAAATGCACCTTTGGCATTATCGTCAAGCACATATTTAAACAATTCGTTGCTTTGACAATCCGAGACATTGTGGCTGATGTGAGAATACGTATCGAGCGAACGATCTTCGTCTTCGATACCCATACCGAGCAATGACAATTCGGCATGAGTGCCGTCCAATCGCGCATAATATTCGTTGCGGGTTTTTCCGTTTGTCAACGTAATCCCATCGACTAAGACATTTGAATCTTGCTCTTGACGGATGTATAGAGCCGACAGACGATTTGTCTTTTTCGACGACTCTTCCAAATCATACAGATCAAATCGAGCACCTCGCTTCGCCACAATCTCCACTGTCTGAACGCTGAGGAAATCGCACTCTTGATTTTGAGTATGGTCGCACACCAACAATTGTGCTTGCGAATTTTCTTCTGCGATAATCAACAATCTGCGGAATGCCAACAACGGAGACGCATTCTGAAAAATATTGACCAACTGTATCGGCTTTTCGACAATTGTATTTTTAGGAATATAAACGACCAATCCGTCTTGCGCCAACATTGTGTTAAGCGCTACAATCGGATTAGTGATTTCAGCGACCTTTCCGTAATAGTCGGCAATAAGTTCCGGATTATTGGTTGCCACACGTCGCAAGCTATCGATGACTACGCCTTCGGGCACCTTATTGTATGAATTATCGGTACACGCCCACGAATCGTTAATCAAGAAGAACAAGGCTGTGCTCATGTTAGGCACATCACATTTGAACGAAGCCGCCGGATTTACAGCTATCGCTTGACGGGCAATATTGATACCATAGTCAGGAGCCAAAACTTCATTCAAATCGGAATGTTCATAATTTTCAGTGCCTTTTGCCGGCAGAGTCATATTTTCCAATATGCCTCGCGCCTTATCACGAAAATCATTCAACAACGGGGCACCATTGCTGTTGACAAGGTCTTTATGCTCATCAAACAGTTCAATATATTGCTTTAGTGCATTCATCAGTCTTATTCGATTTTATCGGTTTCGGACTTAATCCAATCGTAACCCTTTTCTTCAAGTTCCAATGCTAATTCCGGACCTGCAGTTTTGACAATACGTCCCTTGTAAAGAATATGCACGAAGTCAGGCTTGATATAGTCGAGCAGTCTTTGATAGTGAGTGATAACAATCGTCGCATTGTTTTCGCTTTTTAGTGTATTCACACCACCTGCTACAATGCGCAACGCATCGATGTCAAGGCCTGAATCAGTCTCGTCCAATATCGACAACTTCGGCTCCAACACAGCCATCTGAAAAATTTCATTGCGTTTCTTTTCACCACCTGAAAATCCTTCGTTGACCGAGCGAGAAGCCAATTTGTTGTCAAGCTCCACGATTGCACGCTTTTCTCTCATCAATTTCAAGAAGTCGGTAGCGCTCATCGGTTCTTGTCCGAAATATTTTCTCTTCTCATTGATGGCAGCACGCATGAAGTTCACCATTGACACACCGGGGATTTCCACCGGATATTGAAAGCCGAGGAAAATACCCTCATGAGAGCGAACTTCTGCCGGCATTTCCAACAAATCTTTTCCATAGAATTCTACACTGCCCGATGTCACTGTGTATGCAGGGTTGCCCGACAACACCATTGACAATGTGCTTTTACCGGAACCGTTTGGCCCCATTATTGCATGTACCTCACCCGGACGTACTTCAAGATTAATTCCCTTTAATATTTCTTTGCCGTTGATTTCGGCATGAAGATTTGATACTTTAAGCATTGTTATATAGTTTTTTATGCTTGTTTAACACTTTGATAATATGAATAAACGTCTGAGACGCTATAATTGTTGTACGAAATTGTTTTTGCCTCCTCCTTTTGTTTCATGTAAAGCAAATCGTCGGCTGAATCAATATCCAAAATAGCCGGAGCTATACCCATCACCACACCGACAACATTTCCATCATCGGCATTGCAATAATCGACAAGCGACGAATCGGTGTCAATGCTTATTATGATGTTGTAAAGCACACTCATCACAACCATGAACTTAAACACACAGAACACCACACCCAACAATGAATTCAGAATCCCCAAATTCAAAGCTCCCAAAATATGCTTAAACACAAACGACAATAATTGCATCACAGCATATACTGCAAGGAATATGACACACGCCGTCACTACACTATAAGTATAGTCTTCCAAAAATCCTCCTTGAAACGAAGGAAATTGCTCACGTATTATCGGCTCGACAGAGTCAGAGAAGAGATGCACCGAAATTACGCCCAATATCATACCGACAATGCCTGCCAATTGGTTAATCAACCCCTTGCGATATCCGATAAAAATCGCCACCGCAGCCACTATCAACAATATGAAATGATATATACTTTGCATTATTCGGTTTTTACAATGCAAAGTTACAAATAAAAAGAAGAATCCACAACTTTTAGTTGCAGCCACTTCAACTCATGCCCATTATTTTTCTTTATTTGTTCTCGATTTTTCTAATATTCACTATTTGTAAAGAATCTACGTAAAAACACCAATTCTAAACGAAAGTAAATCAAAAAAGAATGTCACATTTGTATTTAAATAGGCACAGAGGATCAATCTCAGTCAGTTTTATTCTCCCATTTTGCAAGAATGTGATTCTAAGGTGGTCACGCATCAAACCTTTCCAATCATTCCAATAAGTACAATACACATCAGCTGTGCGTCTATCAGCAGAAAGGATTACTTCCGGTAAAAGAACGTTCTCTCTTGACAACCCGCTTATATCATAACACTCCAATGGTATATAGTCATTGAGAGAAGCCTCATCGAATATATAGTCACGCACAATATAGCCCCCATGCCAGAATGTTGGCATAACCGTTCTTGCATGATGAAGAAGATATATTTGCCAAGCTGCACCAATCGATGGTTCGGCTTTCAAATGTTTGTAAATCTCAAATCCACGATTTTCATTATTTCCAATATAGAAATATGACTCATCGCCAATCCCCTGTGTTTGATTTGTTGCAACATGAAGTCTAAGTTTGTTTTTACTAATTGACAACTTGTCTAACATAGAAAAAACAAGTTCAGGAGTATTGTCTATAACAATTCTTTCCAATAATTTATGGAATTTACGTCCGAATTCAGACAGCTCGTTAGAACGTGGTTTAAGGGTACTTTTGAACAAAGGTCTCATGTTTCCCATAGAGTCACAAACATATTTGGATCGCTCTTCGTCCGACATACGGGAATTAATCTTTTCTTGTTGTTCACGAGTCATATAGATACACTTCCTAAAATCACGATTAGGGTGAGCCTCACATACAATATTACAATCGGGACATATAGAGACATTAGCTATAAATCCTGTTTTCCTACCCCAATCAGGACCATCCTTAAAGATTACACCCTCGCTCCAATTGAGGTGTTCGCTGTCTTTACCACAAACAGGGCAGAAATAGTGATTGGGTAATGGCTCGATTTCTTTCGGCGCATTTGCTTTAACAAATCCGACATTATATGGAACTTCATCTATTGAGAAACCAACAACCGAAAAACTTCGAACAGTCAACAAAATCTTTGTTATCTTTGAATTGTCAATACTCAGAATATATGCCTGTTTGCATTCATCAGACATGAAATATATCTCCGGTCGAGAAAACTGAGCAGACCATCTAACCTCACACTCAAAGGTATCTCCTACTCTTGACTGCCAATCCTTGAAGTATTCCAACACTGCCTCTACTCCATATTTGCTTTCCCTATTATAGATAATAATACAAACGTCATCTGAAAGAATTTTTCGCAATTCAGAATATTCTGCATTGACAAATAATTTCGCAAAAGATATAGTTATCTCTTTGGATGCAGTGTCTGGAATGTTACTTTGTATAACCAATTTCATAAAATTATAATTAACTTTGATTTATATTTTTTGCCATGGCTTTAGCAAGCGACCAACTTTCTTAAATTATTACAAGAAACTTAATTGCTGTTTTTCCATTTTATAGATTATGAGGGTATATATTAAGTAATTCTACAATTTTAACCCCCAAAAATCAAGTGTAAAGTGCATTTTATCATATCACCACCAAGAAACAATAGTGACTGAAATAGTGAACTGCACCAAAATATTTTCTTTATTTGTCATATTCGTCGGCAGGCAAACCGATAAATTCAATCCATTCTTTTTCACTGCCCGAGAACACATTCAAATCGACATCACCCTTGATGCCCTTTACTCTCCCTCGATGATTGTATTGCCAAAAAGTCCACTCCGCACTGATAGGGACCTCCGAGAAAGAGCATATCCAAAGCGGATACAATCCAAGTCGTCCGTAGATATAGTCGTAATACCCATCCTTGTTGGTATAAATTATCACTCTATGCCCTTTCATGCTCAAATAGTCTGCCATGGAAGAAAGCTCATCGACTATGACTTCTGTCTCAACACCGGTAGCATTCCCATAGTCCTCGACGTCTATCACTGCACCGACAGCCAATTTGCTATCACCGATTACTTTACAGAAATTGACTGCTTGAGCAATGCCATCGACATCAAATCGAAAATAGTGGTAAGCACCGACAGCCAAACCGGCTCTGACAGCCTTCGAATAGTTCAGATTGAAGTTTTCATCGCGATGCGTAGCGCCTTCCGAGGCTTTTATAAACACAAATCTCACATCATCTTCGGCTATCGCTTCGAAATTCATCATCCCGTTATGACGTGAAATATCTATCCCCTTAATCGGATAACGATTGAAATCGACGTATGGTGGCGAAGTACGAAATTCAAGCCATGCCCACCAACAAGCAAAAACAAGAATCGCAAAAATGGCAACGAATGCCACGCTTACGACCCAGTCTTTTTTGAGCAACTGCTTTATGTCTTCCTTCTTCACAATCGATTAGTTTGTTTCCAAACACAAAGTTACTAACAAATTTCCAAACAGCAAAAATCTTATCACATCGCACAAAGGGTTGTGTCATCCGTAATCTTCTCATTAACATTAATACAGACAATAAAACGACAGACATCACGTTAATTAGACAGGTAAATTTTGATTTATCCACGCTTATAAGAAGTTTTCACAATGACAAACATCATAAAGACATTTATATTTTTTGTTGCAATCACTCTGCTGAATGTGTCTGAAGCATGGGGGCTTCCTCTTAGCCATTATGCTCCAAATTCTGCCTTAGCTGATGGCAATTGGGTCAAAATACGCGTTTCAGAATCAGGGATGCAATACATCAGCAATTCTCAGCTCAAAGAGATGGGGTTCAGCAATCCGGAGAAGGTAAACGTCTATGGTTATGGAGGACGCTTGATCAGCGACATCCTCAATGACAGCCAAGTCGATGACCTTCCTTGTCTGCCTATTGTCAGAACAGACAACGGTATTTGCTTTTTCGGAGTAAACAGCATCAGTTGGAAAG
>JAEIGA010014564.1_pt1 | contig 11966 bp, 7 predicted proteins | sample 9270691 | NCBI WGS metagenome assembly JAEIGA01 (sample SAMN17057246, study PRJNA624740) | gut metagenome | biome: biome; isolation source: fecal sample | host: Bos grunniens | place: China: Xizang | collected 2019
AGTAAATAACGAAATCCGTTACCTTAACCCTCCTACAGTAGAGGTTAAAAAGAAAAAATATTGCCGCTTCAAAAAAGCAGGTATCAAATATGTAGATTACAAAGACGCAGAGTTCTTGAAGAGATTCCTTAACGAGCAGGGTAAAATCCTTCCTCGCCGTTTGACCGGTACTTCTTTGAAATTCCAGAAGAAAGTATCTCAAGCTGTTAAAAGAGCAAGACACTTGGCTTTGCTACCATATGTAACTGATTTATTGAAATAAGGAGGAGAGATAGTATGGAAATTATTTTGAAACAGGACGTTCCTCATTTGGGACATAAAGACGATGTAGTAGTTGTTAAGAATGGCTACGCTACAAACTACCTTATTCCTCAAGGTTTTGCTATCATGGCAACTCCTTCTGCAAAGAAAGTTCACGCTGAGAACCTAAGACAAAGAGCTCACAAAGAGGCTAAACTTAGAGCAGACGCTGAAGCACTTGCAGCTAAAATGGAAGGAATGCAGGTTACAGTTGCAACTAAAGTTAGCTCTACTGGCAAAATCTTCGGTTCAGTTAACAACATTCAGGTTGCTGAGGCTCTTGCAGCTAAAGGTTTTGAGACTGACAGAAGAAACATCACCATCGTTGGTGAGGACAAACTTCAGGAGGTTGGCATTTACGATGCAGTTGTAAAATGCTACAAAGATATCAAAGCAAACATCAAAGTTGAGGTTGTTGCTGAGTAATCAAGCAGATGAAGATATGGAAAAGGTGACCTTACAGGCCACCTTTTTTATTTGCGCCAATCGGTTTATGCACCTGCACAGATGGCAGGCTTTTGAATGGCATCCTATAAAGATCATCTTTTTGTAGTCTTACAATTAAACAATATGATTTGCGCGGTGTTTTTTATATGAATCCAACACAACCGTTGGATAATTTATATATGAAAAGCATTGTTATAGTCTGCAGAGTACTATTCTTTATAATTATAGCTGCACCATTCCTCATCATCTCCCGCAACGGATACAGTTTTGAGGCACAACCCAAAATTGCAGGAATTTACAGCACAGCACGAGGTATAACAGCATCGAATGGCGACAAGATAGTCGGGATATGGATTACCCATAAAGGTGATTCAAAGATTCAGATAGTAAAATCTGCCGACGGGGCTTATTCAGGAAAACTGGTTTGGGTTGAGTCTCCCAACGAGGAGTTTACAGGAATGAATATTCTTAAGAATGTAACGTACAATCCTGACTCAGACAACTACGATTGCCCTTGGGTATACGATCCCAAGCTGAATATTGCAGCCAGAGCTACCGCAAGGGTCACAAATGACACATTATATCTGAAGGCCAGGAAAGGTATAGTTTCGATGAATGAAATATTCACCAGAGTAGATACACAATAGCAACTTACAAGCGCTTGATCAATATATATCAGAGGGCTGTCGGGAGTGTTCCGGCAGCTCTTTTTGGTTATTGTGTAAAAAAAAATATTTTTTTATCTTTGAGTTATTGTACTTAACATTTTAATAAATGAAAATAACTCTATCACTTACAAAAATATGGAACAGGCATGTCACTCTGTTGTGCATATATTTCTCTTTTATATTGCTCTGCACTTCATGCGAGAAGGAGCCCATTCGTGAAATTATAACACCCACAGATGATTACCTTGGAACCAATACCCTCATATCTTTGGTTGAAGGGTGCTCCAAATACCCTTCAGACCACTTTGTGCTGACACTCCGCACCTCGTCAGGAGATAAAATAAAAAGAACCGGCACAATAAAGTTCGGCAAAGGGTCAAATACCCAGCTTCGTTTGGATTATGGCATTTCAGACGGACATTATGAACTGCTTAACCTTGAGTATTCAAAGGAGGATAAGAATGGCAATCCTCGGACAAGACGCTTTGGACTGGGGTGCCGTCTCTCGTTTGAGAATGGAAAGATGACACTGCACAGCAAATGGAATAACCGGATGCAGATGTTTGGAAGCGGCACGCCGGTGGATACCCTTTACATTGCCTCTGAGGACCATCTGGAGCAGCTCCGCCAGGCCGTAAATGATTCATTCACCAACGAAGAGATTGACAAGAACTACTATTTCCTCCAGACCGATGACCTTGACGGCTATATGTTGTCTGAATATGTGAGTCCGGAATATGGCTGGATGCCAATAGGTTCACAACAGGAGGTGCCATTCCACTCAGTTTATGACGGTGGAGGATACGTTATTGACAATCTGTATATAAACAGGGAGTATATGTACGCCTCTGCGCTTTTCGGTTTTACAGATGGCGCACACATCAGGAATGTGCATATCACAAATGCAGATATCAGGGGAGATTTTGGAGTATCGGGACTTGTGGGAATAGTTGTAAGCGGCGCAGGACGGTTTACAGGCACATTCATAGAGAGGTGTACCGTAAGCAACAGTACCATTACAGGCGCACGGGAGAGTTATGGCGTAGGCGGTCTTGTGGGTGTAATAGATATGAATACCGGTATAGTTGCCGACCACTGCAAGTCGCTGGACAATTCCATCTTCGCTTCACATCAGGCGGGCGGTATGGTTGGTGCCGGATCAAGAGGTTCGATGATTGCAGTCACCCTCTGTGAGAACAGCAGTGCCGTAAAATCTGAATATAACAGTGCCGGAGGCATTGTGGCTGTATGCGACACACTACAGGCAATGGGCTGCACAAACAGGGGTACTGTTGACGGTTCTACCCTATTTACCACTGCTAACGAAGAGAACATCCAGAACTGTGTTGGCACAGGCGGTATAGCCGGAGGTGCAGGGCCCTGCAATTTTACAGCATGTGTGAATTTTGGACCGGTCAATGGCAAGAGCGGAGTTGGCGGCATCCTTGGAAGCACACGTGTATCCGGCTCACAACCCGGTGAAGCATATATAAGCAACAATGCAGTATTCCTCAATTGCAAGAATGAGGGGGCAGTAAGCGGCAACGAATATGTAGGCGGCCTCTGCGGAGATTCACAGGTAGGATGCAAAGGCTCCATCAATAAAGGGAAAATTACAGCGACATCGAGATATGCAGGCGGCCTTATAGGAATGGCTCCGATCTCTGTGGTCCACAACAATCTGAACATAGGAGAGGTAAGGGCATATCAATATGCCGGAGGCATTGCCGGAGTATCTCACTGCACATTTATGGCAATCAACCAGAATATGGGCAAGATCACTGCAGAACACTCCCACGCAGCCGGAATACTTGGAGCAGGCAGCAACGATGTTACCATCAACTACTGCGCAAATTTTGGAGATGTGGTTTCCGACAGGGAGGCCTATACTTCGGGAATCTGTGCCGAGGTCGGCAAACCTGAAGGTCCCCTTGACTATGTGGTTCTTGTAGTGGCGGGTGCGGAGGTTATCGGAAGCATCATTGACATGGTTTTTGTGTTTATTCCCTTTCCTGATGCGGCAGCACCAATTTTGTCGGGAGTATCACTTGCATGGACTATAGCTACAACAATTACTGAGGTTGTCTTTGCAGGGTTGAATATAGACAGCATTATATCAAATGACGAAATACGTAGCATCAATGAGGAGAATCTTGCAGAACTTGATGCTATAGGGAAACAGGTGTCAGAAGAACTTGAGAACAACCGTAATGCAGCAGACATTGACCCTGAACTTCTTGGACTTCCGGAGGAGTATGCAGAAAATCTGCAAAAACTGGTGGAACATATAGAGAATGAGGATAACTACTCGATATTCAACGACAACGCCAATAAAGAGCGCGAAGAGAGGTTCTCAGATGTCAACACTATGGAACATAATAAGGAGATTTTTCACACATGCATCTCAGGATTTACTACACTGGTATCATTTGCAGCCGGAATATGCGCTGCTATTGCTTCTGGAGGTGCAGCCGCGCCGGTTGTAGCTTTTACGCTACTGGGTGGAATCTCCTCAATAGTAGGAGCCGGCAACTCCATGTGGCAGACACTGACCACATACGAGCAGAATATAGTTACTCTTGACCAGTGCATTCAGGCCGGTTTCATTTCGGCACCTGACCAGGCAGAAGGAGCAACAGGCGGAATTGTTGCAAAACTCAACTCCTACGGACAAATTACAGACTGCATCAATATTGGGCGCGGAACATCAGCAGGAGGCCACCTTGTAGGTTATGCCGGCCATAACTCCTTGGTAAAGAACTCCCTTACTGTAGCACCAGCGGGCTCTTGGGGAGGCATCTATGCAAGCAAGGAGGGCAATGCCGACATATCTGGCCTCTATTATCTTGCAGAAGAATCTGCCGCACGCCAGGCCATAGGCTCCATGAGCGGGGCAACACCACTTACCCTTGATGAACTGGCAGATTCCAGCAAGTTCCAAGGATGGGATTTTGACTCCGACAAAGGCAGGTGGAGCATCCCAAAAAGAGGCAACATACTCTACCCTATTCCATATAAATCACGCTATACAGTTGACGATCAAAATTAAAACCATATGACAATGAAGAGACTATTTTTACTTATTATATCCGGCATTCTGCTCTTTTCAATATCATCATGCGAAAAGGATAAGGAACCCCTGCCGGCACCGCACATGATTGAAGTTGGCGATGGTGCATTTGAATGCCGTTTCCATCTGCCGCAGTCGACCTACAACTTTGACTGGGGATTCTTCTCTGACAAACTGCAACTGATCTTCTATCCGCTTGGCCCCACACTGAAAAGAGTTGAGCCATTCACCTATAATGGATATTTGTTGGCGCATGATGAGCATATTGTCACTTTCAGACACGGCGGTTCATATTGGGGAGAGAACCTTCCATCGGGAAGATTCCTGATGAGACTTGTATTGCCCGACAACGGGAAATATCTTGTCAAAGAGTTCACTGTTGCAGTCTCTGCATACGGCCTCAGAATCATAACCCCAATTGAAAGCAGTTACAACACTCTTGATCCGCTATATGACAATGACACAACCAGCGGTTATCCGGGGTCCGAAGGCAATCCTTATATTATTGCATCGTATGACGATTTCCGCTCAATGTGCAGCAGTTTGAGAAAGGATGAGACAGCCGGACGCGGTCTCCATTTTCTACAGACAGCAAATATTGAGGTACCCGGCACCAGCGGAGCCCTTGCTGAGGATGGCTGGTTCGGTACAGACTTTGCCGGAACATACAGCGGAGCCGAAGAGGGTATAACCATATTCGGATTCTCTTTTGCCGGCTCTGACATGGGAAATGAGAACAAGAATATAGGATTGTTCCGCACTTTGAAATCTGGTGCAACATTCAAAAAAATAATACTCTACAACAATGGAATCAACGGTGTATCTGAAAAGTGCGGTATTCTTGCCGGTTCAATTGAGACCGACGGCATTGTAAAGATCAGCGACTGCCAGTTCCGCGGCACCATAAGTGACAGCAAATTTCACACAGGAGGCATAATAGGATATATGTCAGGCGGCTCTATAGAGATTCTCAACACCGATATCGGAGCGCAGATTCTCCAATGCGGAGAGTATACAGGCGGTATAATTGGATACGTCACAGGCTCCGACCCGCAAATTACCTTTGACGGGCTTACCAGCAAACTCCAGCCGATAGTGGTCAAAGGTTCCTCTTATGTCGGCGGAATCTTTGGCAAGATCTCCAATGCAGATCTGACTCTTAAGAATATAAAACTGGCACATGAATCAACACAATCCGAGAATGAGGTTATAGTAGGTTCAGGGCCATACGTGGGCGGAATCGCAGGCGAACTCTATTCATCGGACTCTAATGCCCAAATAAATTTGGATAATGTCTCACTCTCATTCCCGATCAAAGGAAAGGATAATACCGGAGGTCTCTTTGGAAAAGTGAACAATGCCGGATACACACTCAAATTGACCCAAACGAGAGTCTCTTCAAATCTGATTGGAGCATACAATGCCGGAGGATTCATTGGCAGCACAGACTCAGAATCTTCGGATGGTTCGCATCCTTTTAAAATGGAATTCAATGATTATGTCGGATTTGGCGTCATAAACTCCAACTACACAAAAGTAAGCGGAAGCAAGAATGTGGGAGGCATGATAGGCTATGCATCAAACATTGAAATTTCGGCCGACAACGCCACCGTAAAAATTGAGACATCCGTATCAGGCTCGTCAGACAATATCGGCGGCCTTATAGGAGCATTTGTCAATTGCAGCAAAACACTCTCGCTAAAGAGATTCCAGTTTGCATCCCAATCAGAAATTACGGGCAAGAACAATGTGGGTGGAGTATGCGGCTATATGGCAAGAGCCTCAATGGATGGCGGACGCTACAACTTCTCTTTCCCTGAGAATACTGAAATTTACAAGATCCCTACTCAGAGCGAGTTCGAAAAGGAGTACATTGGCTCCGAATATTCAGGACACATGGCCAATGTTGCCCTGAAGGTCAAGGGAGAAACCAATATCGGTGGAATTGCAGGTCTTGCTGAAGAGAAATCAAAGATCACAAACATCTATGTGTGTGCAGAAGTTTCAGGTACAAAAAAAATAGGTGGTGCCGTAGGACATTTTACCCCCGGATATGACAATATCTCCTCTGTAGATGCATATAACCCGGATAATGCATCCGTAGGATACCATTTTGATACGTATGGCTCCACCCCATACAAAGAGAACTACATAAGAGGTGTAATTACAGGCGCAACCCAAAAGGGGATCTCCGCAGATAAGATTTTGTGTGGCGGAATTGTAGGAGAATTATACGGCTCAGGAGTTATAGCCCATTGTATGAACTACGCATCAATAAGTAACGGTAACCACTCCAAAAATGAAGGAGGAGCCATCGGACATGGCGGTATCGCAGGAGAGATAGGATGCAACCATCCTGGAGCCCCTCTGCTCTACTACTGCGTGAATGCAGGAGAGGTCAATGGAGACAGCGTAGTTGGTGGCGTCTGCGGCAGAATTGTAGGCGGTTCCGATAATCTATACTTGAATATACAGTACTGCGCCAACTTTGGAAAGGTAATATGCAATCAGAAGAAAAGTTTTCCTGATGAGAGTGGAGGTTGCGGAGGCATTTTTGGAGATTGTGGCCATCCGGGAATTTTGGTGGCAGGATGTGCAAACCATGGAGAGATAAAGGCAAATGCATATCTTCAGGGAGTTGGTGGAATTGGAGGTGTGCTGGGAGAGGACCCGGGTGGAGCGCATGAACGGCATAATGGTGTGGTTATAGGATGTGCCAACACCGGATCCCTCGACAATCAGGACACACGCACCAATATGGGTGGCATAATAGGATGGATGGAGGAGGGAAGGGACAATAAAGGCGATGCGGCCGTTTTGGGATGCTACAACAAAGGCAGGATTCTCACTATGGGAGGAAACGGACGTGCCGGAATTGTTGGCTATGTAGACCGCTATGCCGAAATCCAATGTTGCATTTCATTTACAGCACCTGATTATACAAACGATGAATGTAACCTTATCTGGGCAAATGAGAAGGGAAGTTACTATATAAAGTACAACTACATGACAGGTAATTACGACAGGAGCTATGCCGACAACATAAACTCATCAAACATGTCCGACCCTGCCACATTCCCTCATCTCCACCTGAATGAGAGCAATTCATACTGGAAAATGAGCAATGGAGATCCTCATCCACAAATACGCTATTGCCCATTCCAGAATGCCACATACAACAAGTAGGTTTTATAATTTACCTATAGAAAATGGAACAGCAAACAATAATGAACAAGCCCCATTACAATATTCTCGACGGTCTGCGCGGTGTTGCTGCCCTTCTTGTTGTATGGTACCACGTATTTGAAGGGTTTGCCTTTGCAGAGGCCACAAATGGAGCCGGTGAGGGACTTATAAAGATATTCAACCACGGATACCTTGCAGTAGATTTCTTCTTCATGCTGTCGGGATTTGTAATAAGTTATGCCTATGACTCAAGATGGCAAGGAATGTCTGTAGGAAAATTCTTCAAGAGAAGACTTGTACGCCTCCACCCTATGGTTATTATTGGTGCCATTATAGGAACTCTTGCATTCTGCGTTGGAGGCTGCAGCAACTGGAGCGGAGAGAGCGCAAGCTGGTACAATATAGTGGTTGCCGCCATTTTGGGCATGCTGCTTCTTCCTGCAATCCCAGGATGCAGCAATGACGTGAGGGGAAACGGCGAAATGTTTCCACTCAACGGGCCGAGCTGGTCACTCTTCTTCGAATATCTGGGCAACATAATATATGCTCTCATTATAAGGAGACTCTCCACAAAATGGCTTAAGGTTACTGCCATTGTTCTGGGCCTTCTTTTTGGATATTTTGCCATAACGGACATATCGGGCTACGGAAGCATTGGAGTTGGCTGGACTCTTGACAAAATGAACTTTACAGGCGGTCTTTTGCGTATGCTCTTCCCGTTTACCGTTGGAATGGCAATACGCCGCACCCTTTTTGCCTATAACGGAACAAAAGAGGCAAACTCTTCATTCTCATTGAAGACGAAGGGTTTCTCCAAAAGTTGGGCATTCATGGCAAGCACTGTAATACTTATAGTCATGTTTTCAGTTCCATTCCTTGGCGTTGAGGAGAATTTCAGCATGAACGGCCTTTACGAGTTCTGCACAATTGCCCTCGTTTTTCCATTGATAATAATAATGGGAGCAGGAGCCGGCAATGCACTGCAAAGCACAAACGGCAAGAGGATTGACACAATAAGCAACTTCCTTGGCAGGTTGTCATACCCGTTATATATCATCCACTACCCTATAATGTATCTGCTCTACAGTTGGATGATAAAGGAAGAGGTCTACACATTGTCTCAGGGATGGCCGGCCGTTGTGGCGGCAATTGCGGCCATTCTGATTGTAGCGGTTCTCTCAATGAAACTCTACGAATTTGTTGAAACTCTTTTAAAACGCCGGCTGTAAAAGTTCTGAGTGCATTTTGCTTCCCTACGGTATTTTCACACATAACAAACTGTATTACAATATATTATGCGCCAATAGCAATATTCTACTGATAACTAACTGAATATCAATACGTTACAATATTGGCAAGAAAGTGAAAGATTTACACCGCTATAACTATCTGATTTTCAGATACTCATTTATACCAACTGCAAGAATATAAAGGGCTGGAAATTCTTTTTTTTGTACTCTTGGTCATATCTTTGCAATATGAAATTTGAGTAAACAAAAAATTATTAACCAACCGTATTTAAGCAAAAACAGGGCAGCCGTTTCCGGGCCGCCCTGTTTTGCTTTTATATACCTTATGACGTTTATTTGCGTGGAGCCTCTTTTAGAACCTCAACAACAAAATCCCACCATTTACCTACTGAATCGATTTCAACTCTCTCATCTGGTGAGTGAGGAGAGAAGATTGTAGGGCCGCAAGAAACCATATCCCAATTAGGGTATGTACCGCCAAGGATACCGCACTCCAATCCGGCGTGGATAGCCATGACTGCAGGCTGTTTGCCATATAGTTTCTCATACACCGCCTTCATCTCCTTAAGGATTGGAGAGGCCATGTTAGGAGCCCAACCTGAATATCCGCCTGTGAATGAAATCTCTGCACCCGCCAACTCAAATACTGCACGCATTCTCTCAGCCAAATCATCTTTTGCAGTATCTACAGAACTTCTCATCAATGAGTGTACTTTAATTGTACCATTCTCTGATTTTACAATTGCCATATTGTTTGAAGTCTCAACAAGACCAGGCATTGCATCGCTCATTCTCTCAACACCGTTAGGGCAAGCATACAATGCACGGCAAAGAGCCAAGGCAACTTTATCGCAGATTGCCTCACCTGAAACGGCAGCATCCTCAAGGAATACTTTTGCATCCTTGTCGGTAGCGGCATACTCAACTTTAACCTCAGCCTCAACTTTTGCAACAGCAGCCTTTGCAGCCTCAAGTTTGTCGGCAGGAAGAGCAATTACAGCCTCAGCTTCACGAGGAATTGCATTACGCATATTGCCACCCTCAACAGAGATCAATTTTGCACCCAAATCCCTTACCAATGGAAGCAATGCTCTTGCCATCACCTTGTTTGCGTTTGCACGGTAAAGGATAATGTCCATACCTGAGTGACCGCCTACAAGACCTTTAACGTTAAGTTTCTGGCCTACATAACCTGCAGGAACAGCCTCTGTAGTGTATTGGAATACCGCAGAGCCGTCAAGACCACCGGCACAACCCACATAAAGTTCACCCTCAGTCTCAGAGTCAAGGTTAATAAGAATATCGCCATTTAGAACGCCAGGTTTCAATGCACGCGCGCCAGTCATACCTGTCTCCTCATCAATTGTGATAAGCACCTCAATAGGGCCATGTACCAAATCATTTGACTCAAGAACAGCCATTGCAACTGCACATCCAAGACCATTGTCGGCACCAAGTGTTGTACCTGTAGCATAAACCATATTCTCCACGATTCTTGGTTTGATAGGATCCTTCTTGAAATCATGCTCTACATCATTGTTCTTCTGAGGAACCATATCAACGTGAGCCTGAAGAATAATGCCCATTCTATCCTCCATACCAGGAGTTGCAGGTTTGCGTATAATTACATTGCCTATCTCATCCCTGAAAGACTCAAGGCCAAGTTTTTTACCAAAATCGCAAATGTATTGTGCCGCCTCATTCTCAAATTTTGAAGGACGCGGAATCTTAGTAAGTTCATAGAAGTTTTTCCACACAATCTGTGGATTCAACTCAGCAATTGTACTCATATCTTTAAAGTGTTTTATGTTTTGTTTAAATAAAATTCTGTTTGGTTTAAATTAAATTCAAATCTTCAGCAGAGCGCCTGCCACCTGATGCGATACCGGGACTATTTTATGGCAATCTCTATTGGGAACGACAATGTCTGGCCCAACTGGTAAACCGGCATACGGCCCTGCATTATCTCTTTCTGTCCATCCAAAAGTCTTGCCACCATAGTTGCCGGCTGACGGTAATAAATCCTGCCCTTACCCGAAGCAGCAGCCTCAGAGGTTCCGGCAGATTGAGGGCCATCCTGCTGCAGTTCAAGGACAATTGGTCTGCCACTCATATTTGAAGCAGGCACAAGACCTTGTGTATCTGAAATTCTGAATGCAATATACATCTGTTTGCTTCCATTTTCAGCCTTAGGAACAACATCAAATACCACAGTTTGCTCATCTGTTACACTTTTTCCTATAAAGAGGCTCAAATACTCCTGTTCAAGTCTGGTAATCTCCTCTATAGCGGCAGCCATAGCCTCACCGCTGTAAGTGGCATCTGTGTCACCTGTAATTATATCCATCCTCTTCTGGCGCAATCTGAAAATCATTGATGCGGTCTCCTCTGCCTTGCGCTCAATGCTCTTCTCCACAACCTGGGTCTGCTGGACAGGCACTTTCTCCAAACCTTCAGCTGTCTTTACGCTCTTGTATAGGGTTGTTGTTCTGCTGTCCAGATTAGAAGTGGCACCTGATGAGGCAAAGTCACTGCTGTTCACTGCAGATGGGAAGCGCCATTGCGCCTGTTTGCCGGTATAGCTGTCAGATGCAATTACTAGTCCTTGTGAACAGAAGTTAAGGAAGTTTGCCGAAGCAGTCTTTGATGTTCCCAAATTTACGGCCACCCTTACAGAGGGATCTGCCTCAATGCAAGGAATCATCTCTATTGCTCCAAGAGTGTAGAAATCACCACTCTCCGTACGGGCCTCTATGCCCAAATATTTCTCTGCGTATTTTGCATACGGTCCGGCGACAAAAGATTCATGCTGCGCTGTAACTTTCAATGAGATTGTTGTGCTTGGCAAAGAATATACAATTGCACCTGCCGGCGCCGGTACTCCATTCTGAAGGATCTGGGCATTGGCACTGTATCCGAACATCAGTGCCGCTGCAAGAATCATAACATTTTTTATCATCTTCATAACAATCAATATCTTCTTAAAAAGTTGTCACAATAAAGACAAAGATAATTTTTTTTAAGCAAAAATCATACTATTTAAAG
>JAEIGA010014565.1_pt1 | contig 11965 bp, 7 predicted proteins | sample 9270691 | NCBI WGS metagenome assembly JAEIGA01 (sample SAMN17057246, study PRJNA624740) | gut metagenome | biome: biome; isolation source: fecal sample | host: Bos grunniens | place: China: Xizang | collected 2019
CTGAATAGACACGTCGAGCGCGGAAACCGGCTCGTCCGCAATTATCATCTCAGGCTGCATAATAACGCTTCTCGCGATACCGATACGCTGACGCTGACCACCCGAGAACTCGTGCGGATACCGATCTGCGTGCTCGCGAACCAGACCAACCATCTCAAGAATTTCATACACCTTTTCGTTGATGTAATCCTTATCCGTAATACCGTTGATAACCAAGCCCTCTGCAATAATCTCGCGCACCGTCATACGAGGGTCGAGCGATGCGATGGGGTCCTGGAAGATCATCTGGATCTGAGTGATCAGCTTGCTCTTCTTGGCAACACGGCGCTTGGATCTGAATTCTTTTTCCAACGCCTGAAGCTTGGCGGGATCGCCCTGTGCAAGTCTGGCCTTTTCCTCGTATTCCTTTTCCAGCGCTGCCACCAGAGCCTCTGCGTGCTGCTTGTCAACGTCATTATGGTCGCTCTTGGCGTCGCGGATCAGCGCTCTGTTTTGAGCGACGACGACAGCAAGCTCGTCTTGAATCTTTTTGATCTTTTCATTAATTTCGGCCTTTCGAGTGCTATCAGCTGCCAATTCTGCCTTCAAAGTCTTGATCTTAGCAGCGGCTTCAGCACGAGCCTTCTTGATTGCGTCCTTATACGCGCGCGTGCCCGCACCGACTCTTTTACCCTTAAAATAGACGTTGCCGGAGGTAATATCATACAGCTTGATGATCGAACGACCAGTCGTGGTTTTGCCGCAGCCGGACTCGCCGACAAGGCCAAATGCCTCGCCGCGTCTGATCTCAAAACTTACGTCATCAACCGCTTTCAGATCCTTGCGTCCCAGACGGAAATACTGGCAAAGATGGTCTACTTTCAACAATACTTCGTTATTATTCTCCATATTGTTCACCTCTTTCCTTCATGTGCTTGATGCGCTCGGTGATGATCTTGGGGATCTCAACCTTGGGCGCGTTGGGGTGAAGCAACCAGGTTGCCGCATAGTGTGTAGGAGAAACCTCATACATAGGCGGTTGCATTTCGAAATCGATCTCCATTGCGTACTTATTTCTTTCCGCAAAGGCGTCACCAACGGGAGGATAGATCATGTTGGGAGGCGTACCGGGGATCGCGTCCAGCTTTTCATTGGTATCAAGGTCAGGCATGGACGAAAGCAGTGCCCAGGTATACGGATGCTGAGGATTGTAGAACACTTCCTCTGCCGTACCGTACTCAACGATCTTACCTGCATACATAACGGCAATTCTGTCCGCCATGTTAGCAACGACACCCAGGTCGTGCGTAATGAAGATGATGGACAGGTTATGCTCGCGCTTCAGACGATTGATCAGCTCCAGAATTTGAGCCTGAATGGTAACGTCAAGCGCGGTCGTAGGCTCGTCACAAATCAGAATATCGGGGTTAGCCGACAGCGCGATTGCGATAACGATACGCTGACGCATACCGCCGGAAAATTCGAACGGATACTGTCTGAAACGAATTCTGGGCTCGGGAATACCGACCTCTTCCATCAGCTTGATTGCCTTTTCCTTGGCAATACGCTTGGTCAGGGTATATACGACCTGCGAGGCCTTCTCCTTGAGATAGTCAATGATCTCAATGCAACGCTTGTCCAGATCGATGCTGTCTGCATTTTCAACGTCTGCCTGGTAGCGGTTCTTCACACGCGTAATAACGGAAACGATCGCCGCGATCTGTACTTTGGGCTCGATGACAGACTTGGGAACGACCTTCCAGTCGACCGTCTTGCCCTTGGCAAGAAGCGCTTCTCTCTTGGCCGTCTGGCGAGCGAAACGAGCTTCCTCCTTCGGATTATTCTTCAGATAGAAGAAGTACTTATCCACTTCTCTTTCCAACGCATCGCCAAAGGTATACGCTACGGTGTCCTTAATGACAGCCAGGGGGTCGATCGCCGCAAGGACGCTTGCCTTTACACTTGCGCACACGGCAGATGCGCTGCTTGCGTCAAAATTACCTGCATTGAAGAAATCAATGGCCTGCTGCAACGCGGTAATCGCGCGCTTTTTGTTTTCGATCGACTTGTTAAAGGAATACTGAACCGCGATCTTTTCCAGGGCCATGAACGCAGTCATATAATCGTCCATCAGGAAATTATACGCCAACTCGTTGGCCTGCTCGGCAGGCATATGGCTCAAATCCGTTTCAGGATGCTTGTAAACGTAATAACCGATACGGAAGAAGTTGTGTCGCGGCTGAGCCAGCATTTCTTCCGCGGTCTGCTTGACCTTGCCCAGGATATCCACGGTTTCAGCCGTAGCGGTCTGGCCGGGATTTGCCTTCTCTGCACGCTTGGCGATTTCCAAAGCGACCATATGTCCCTTCAGCACGTCAGCATAGCGGGCAGCAAAGTACTTATCGTCGATGTCATTGAGCTTACGCGCCACCAGCTTGATCGTGCCGATCTCGTCGACCTTCTGTTTCTTTTCCGTTAGGAAAAGGAAGTCTTCAATAATCGCAATCAGCTCTTCTGCGGCCGTGCGTGCATCATTGTAGCTGTTTTCCAGCTTGATTGCCTGAATGTTAAAGTTGTCAAACGTCCTGATATACTCAGAAACCTGCTCAACGGTAACATTTGTAGGCGCGCCTGCGATGATGGCAGCCTTCATCATATCGGACAGCGAAGAGAGCAATCGGTTGAAGGTTTCGCGGCCTTCCTTGCGGTTAGCCTTGTTCTTCAGCAGCATCGCCTCGGTAATCTGCTTACCGATACGCATGATAGGGTTAAGCGAGGACAAGGGATCCTGGAAAATCATCGCGATCTTATCGCCGCGAAGCTTGTGCATTTCCTCCTCGGGAATGCGCATCAGATCCTGGCCATCGTAAAGGATCTCACCGCCCTCGTGGATCGAGTTGACGGCAGAAATACCCATGATAGCCTTGGAGGTAACCGACTTACCCGAGCCGGACTCACCAACGATGGCCAGCGTTTCGCCTCTGTACAAATCGAACGAAATGTCGCGTACTGCCTGCACCTTGCCCGCATCCGTACGGAAGGAAATCTTCAAATTATTAACTGATAATTTAATCTCTTTACTCATACTTAATCCTCCGAACCTCTGAGCGACGGGTTGAACGCATCGCGCAAGCCGTTACCGAACAAGTTAAAGCTGAGCATCAGCAAAACCAGGAACAAGCAGGGGAACAACGCCACAAATCCGGCACCTGCCATAATAGACTTCTGTCCTGCAGCGATCAGAGTACCGACACTGGTAGTATTACCTGCTTCGAGGTTAATAATGCCCAAGTAAGAAAGGCTGGTCTCCGAGTAAATCATCGAGGGAATGACCAGAGCAACGCTCGTTACGATCGTACCCAGACCGTTGGGGAAAATGTGCTTGAACATGATTCTGGTATCGCGCGCACCGAGCGTTCTTGCGGCCAGGACGTACTCCTGATTCTTAAAGCGATAGAACTGCATACGCGTTCTGCCTGCCATACCGATCCAGCCTGTTGCAAAGAAGGCAATGAACAAGACCAGTGCCTGGCTCGACGAACCCATATGATATTTCAGAAGCGTAATAACGATCATCGTGGGAACGGAGCCCAGAATCTCGGAAAATCTCTCCATGAAGAGGTCGATCTTACCGCCGAAGTAACCCGAGATAGAACCCCAAATGACGCCTACGATAAAGTTTGCGGCCGCAACGATGGTTGCAAATACAAACGAGAATCTTGCGCCGTAAGCAAGGCATGCAAAGATGTCCTTACCCGTTTCGGTCGTACCGAACAGGAACAGCGGCTCCTCAATGCCGTCCTTCTTTACCTGCGTATGCTGGTAGATGTAGTACTCATAGTACTCTGCTCTGACCTCAATACCACCGTCGACCTTTCGACCGTATGCATAGTAGTACTGCTTGCCGTTCTCCATAAAGCCGTCCTCGCCCTCAATTCTGAGCGAGTTATACGCGGGAATCAAGCTATTGTTAGAACCCGCCTCATACTTCCAATAATTGGGGATGATATCGCCGTTTGCGTCGACCTTGGGACGAAGGGTGGATTCCTTAGGATTCTGAACCTCGTAATAAATATTAGCGTCGTATTTGTTCTTTTCAAGAAAGAGCTTTCTATCGGAGAAGGAAACGGTAGGATACAGAACCTGTCTGCCCGTCTCGTTCTGATAGTTCTGAATGGCGTCAAATTCTTCTTGCGAGATGATCTTATATTTACCGAAGCCTACACCAAAGTAGGTGTCATAGCGGTAGACGTAATTCGACCCATTCTCACTTACGGTGAACTCACCGTTCTTGATGATGTCTCTGCCCGTTTCCTGGGCTAGAGCAAGATCCTTAAGATAGCCAAGGTAGTTCGTATCCTTCTTTTTGTAGCCGTCCCAGAAGTCAAGACCGCTTTCAGCAAACAGATTCGACTTGGGCGTTACGTACGCATACACCATATCGTAGTATACGGGCTTAAAGGGCGTAAAAAAGGGAGCGATGATAGCGAAGAGAATCAGGAACATAATAACAATACCGCCGACGACTGCCCCCTTGTTCTTGCTAAAGCGGCGGAATGCGCCCTGGAAATAGCTTACGGGCTTGGTGTCGAACTTTTTGTCATGCTGAAGGTCGTTCCTTTTTGCAAATTGAAACTTCTCTGCGGGGATATTATTCATATTATACGTACTCATAATTATTTAGCCCCCATTCTGATTCTCGGGTCAATGAAACCGTAGCTGATATCGATAACGATACCTGCCGTCAGGTTGACCAGAGTATAGAAGCCCGACAACAGCATAAAGAAATCGTAATCCTGGAACGTGATAGAGTTCAGGTAAAGTCCACCCACACCGTTGATACCGAACATTTTCTCGATGATCAGCGAACCGGACAGCACCGAGATAAATTCACTCAAGATCGAGGGAAAGATAACGACCATGGAGTTACGCATAGCGTGACGATAGATCGCCTGGCGCTTGGTCAGGCCCTTCGTTCTTGCAAGCAGCATAAATTCACCCGTAAGCACCTCGGAGAGTTCTGCGCGCGTAAAACGTGCATAACCTGCAATGGATCCCAAGCACAGGGCAAAAACGGCGGGGATCATGGACTTGAATACAGGCCATGTGAAATATGCATTACTTGTATCCATCGTTATTGGGAACCAACCGAGCTTGAAGCAGAACACGTACTGTAGCATCAGAGCCAATACGATGGAAGGAGTTGAGATCAGCAAGATAATGAAAATGTTGATCAACTGGTCCTGCCACTTGTTCTTCTTAAGCGCAGCTAAAATACCCAGGCCGAGACCGATCGGAACGCCGATCAGGGTCGAGTAAATATTGATTAAGATTGTAGGAGGAAGGTGATCAACGAATACTTCCCACAAATTCATGTTGAGGTATTCACCGTAGGTGGTCGCAATACCGAAGTCACCCTGGGTCACGATTCTCTTGATGTACGTCCCGTACTGAAGCAGGATCGGAACGCGGTCATACAACCATACGCCGTTTTCACCCTCACGGATGTTGGTGATCCATCCTCTTCCCTCCAGAGTTCTCATGACGATTTCGGGATCCTGACCCGGAAGCACATTGGTGGGAATAGGCAGAAGCTTGATCAGCACAAAGCACATTGTAAAGATGATGAAAAATGTGAGCAGCATCAATCCCAAGCGCTTCGTCACATATTTAAACATATACATAGGTTTTTCTCCTCTGTTTTGTTGTTTTCCAATTCACAGCTTGCGCCCTGAAAAAGAGGTATCCTTTGCAAGGCGCCACGCGCACCAGATCTGCGCGCCATACAAAATCGATCTTTAAAGCAAGTTAAAAAACGTTTTGCCGTTTGATATACGAATCAATTATTCGTAAACGATTATTTGTTTGCGAGACAGCGTCTCATTTTGTGTTTTTTCGTGTTACTAAAATAGTATTTAGCGTGTTTTTCGGGGATATCTAACTTTTTCAAATGCCGTATAAATGCGCAAATCAGCGGTGAGCACGTTGGCCCACCGCCGTTTGCGTTGAATTAAATAACTTTAATGAACCGTTATTTAAAAATTACTCAGACTTCTTGTACTCGTTGGTCAGGTCGTTGTTGTTAGCCTTGACGAAGTCAGCCCATTCAGAATCCGTGTAGTTAACTTCCATGTATCTGATGCCGCCGAAGCCCATGAATACGATGTCAACGTTGGAGAAGTAGGAGAACTTAGCGCCCAGGACGGAACCGCCGGAGTTAGCGATCAGCATAACGGAACGGCTCTCCTTGATGGTCAGCTCTTCCAGAGCGGACAGGATCATCAGTCTTGCTTCAACGGGAGCATAGCCTGCGCCCCAGTTGTACTTCTTAGCCTGGTTTTCGCTCTCTGCCAGACCGTTGAGGCAGTAGTACCAGTTCTGAACGCTCATCGTGATGGTCTCACCAGCGCCTGCGTAATCGCCTGCGGGCATGGTCAGAGTCATGGTGATAGCGGAGGTATCCCAGTACATATGGTAGTTCAGATCGTCATCGGGGTTAACGAATGCACCAATGATATCGAAGGGGTTGAAGGGGTTACCGGAGAAACCGTAACCGAAACCAATCTGGGTTGCGCCGGAACGGAATGCCTCAGCCCACTGTGCACCGGCGGATGCGTCAAAGACAACCTTGATCTTGCCTTCCAGAGCGGTGCCCTTGGTCAGGTCGTTAAGAACGTCCTGCAGGTAGGTAGCTCTGAATCTCTGCTTGTCATCATCCTTAGAAGAACCGTAAACCAGAGTGATATCCTTGGTAGAGTCGTAGCCGTACTTTTCAGGATCAGCGGTGAGGATAGCGATCGCTTCCTTCATCTTCTGCTTTGCCAGCGTGGGGTTGTAACCGGTCAGAGCGTCGTAAGCATCATCGGTGGAAAGACCGGTGAGGTCGCCGCTGGACCATGTACCGTCAGCACCCTGGGTAAAGCCGTAAGCGCGGAGGATACCCTCCTTAGCCTGCGTGGTGTTACGGTACTGACCGCCATCAGGCAGGGTGGAGGAGTTTTCGATGTCATAGTAGTAAGCAACGTTTACGAGACCGAAGCAAGGAATTGCGGAACCGGGCCAGATCTTTTCAACGATGTCGCTTCTGTTCAGAGCGAGGTTGAATGCGTGTCTGAATTCCTGGATAGCAAGGATACCGTTGTTGTTTTCGCTGCCCTTCAGAACCTTAAGGTCGCTGAACAGCTGCATACCGTAAGTACCGGTATCGTTGGAGGTGTAGTAAACGTACTTGGAGTCAACGTAATCAGCTGCGTTCTCGGTAGAGAGCGAGCCGTCATCGTAAGTACCGTTCAGGAAGCCCATCCACTGAGTGGACCATTCCTCAACCTTACGGCAGTTGATTGCGGTAATGTTGTACTGGTTCTTGTTCTCTTCCATGTTCCAACCGTACCAGTTCTCGTTCTTCTCGAGCTTGTAGTGAGAGCCTGCCTCAAACTCAGTGAGCTTGTAGGGACCCCAAGAAGCGGTGGTCTCAAGAGAAGAGTTGTAGTTAGAGGTCCAAAGAGTTGCGCCTTCAGCGGGAGCCCTCTTGGAAGCCTCATACTTTTCCTTGTGAACAAGGGGAAGGCTGGACATGTAGTAAGCCGCGAGGTAAGACAGCGAGCCGTCTTCCTTAAGCAGTGCGAAGGGAGTGTCGAGGCAAACGACGATAGCGTTCTCGGAGTCGATAGCATACATACCAACTTCGTCCCACTTTACGTCGCGGATCTTGTTCTCAACGTAGATGGTGACCCAGGTGTAGCCGGTGCCGGGCTCAGCGTAAGCGCCGTAGGCTGCGCCGGGAGCGATGTACTGCCAAGCAGTTGCAGCGTCGAACAGCCAATCCTCGCTACCGGTTTCCCAACCGTCGGGCGTGTTAAAGGTTCTGGTGTCGTTATAAGCAAGGTACTCAGGCATGGGGTTGCCTTCCTCGTCAACGAGGCCTGCGGACATAATGCCCCAACCAAAGAGTTCGTTGTCAAGGTTAGCCAGGTGGAGGTACAGGGTAACGCCTGCATCCAGAGCTGCCTGGTTGCTCTCATAGCCCTGAGAAGCAACGGTCTCATATACGCCTTCCTGATTCTGGAAGAAGTATTCCTTTGCCATCTTGATCTTCAGAGTGTCATAGTAGGTGTTAGCTCTGAAGTTCATGAATGCGGGGTCGAGCTGCTGCTGCATAGAGTATACAAAGTCAGCTGCCTTAATGGGGGTAGTATCTTCCCACATCAGATCGTCGCGAAGAGTGATCTTCCAAGCATAGCCGCCTTCTGCCTTCTGATCTGCCGTGTAGCCCCACTTCGCGTCAACGGTGGAAGTAACATCTTCCAGCTTGGTTGCAGCGGAGTAGTTGGTGGTGTAGGCACCTTCAACGATTCCTGCCTTGTTGATGGAGCCGTCTTCGTTGAACTTCTTGTCATCTACGAACTTGTAGTCGTAGTTAAAGAAGGAAGAACCAATGTAGCTCATGATCTGAGTATCATTGTTATCGGCATAGGTCATTTCGTTCCAGTTACTGGGCATTACGGACGTGGTGGTGTTATACTCCGCCTGCTTAAAGGTTGCAGGAGTTACCGGAGTGGGGGTCGGATCCTTGGGCTTGCAGCCTGCGAGAACGCCGACGACCATTACCAAACACATCACCAATGCGAGCACTTTCATTTTCGTGTTCATAAAAAATCTCCTTCATTGTGAGTTTGGAATGTATATTTCATGATTCGCAGATCTTCTCTCTCCCAATGTCCATGCCGATGCATCTGTACCGACAAAAAGCTCCGACCTTGCGGCTAATCAAGCAGGATGCTTTCATTGGAAGAAAGAAGACCGTACGAATTATGAATATAGTAAATTATATCACACAAAATTCACATTGTCAATGTTTTTGCAGAAAAAGATTGCACATTTTTGTAGAAAAAGATGACATATTTTCATCTTCCGAGCATTATAACTAACAAAATCGCCCAGTTTGCCGCCCTTGGGCGTGAATATTTTTTGAATATTCATCCGTTTTATACAAAACAAAGAAAGGACCATCCTGCGATAGTCCTTTGCCTTTTATGTCTCTTCCCCATTGCTGCGCCTTTTTTTGCGGTTGGACACACCCAACTCGCTTTGATCGTAGACACCGCGATAGATGCTGTCCACGCCCTTTTTACGGCGGATGGTCAGAAGCGCCTCCTCCAGCTTCTCCTGCTTTTCGTGGTGGACGTCGTCGGAGGGCTCGTCGAACATGGTCAGCTGCTGTGCCACCATGTCGGGCGGCACCAGCCCCGACACCGTCACGGTCAGCATGCGGATGCGCGTGCCGCTTTTCCAGTTGGCGTTAACCAAATCGACGGCAGTTCGGATAATGTCCGATTGCAACCAGGTCGGCGCATCCAGCTTACGCTGACGCTGGATGGTGTGAAATTCGGGGTCACGGATGGTCACCTGCACGACGGTGCACTTCTTATTTTCGTTGCGCAGTCGCCACACCACCTCGTCGCACAGCATGGTGATGCAGGCGCGCATTTCCTCGTGGGTATAGACGTCGCGGCGGAAGGTCGTGCCGTTGCCGATGGACTTGACCTCATACTTGTCATAATAGGAATGGACAGGCTCGTCGTCAAGACCGTTGGCGTATTTCCAAAGCATACCGCCCTGCTCGCCAAGCGCGTGGCGCAAGGTCGCCTCGTCAGTCCGTGCCAGCGCACCGATGGTGGTAATGCCCATGTGGGCGAGATGCTGGGCCGTCTTTTTTCCCACGAACATCATATCATTCACGGGCAGGCGGTGAACGATCTCCTCCACCGCCGCGCGATCGAACACCGTCGTGGCGTTGGGCTTTTTGTAGTCGCTGCCGAGCTTGGCAAACACCTTGCAAAAGCTGACGCCGACCGAAATGGTGATGCCGATCTCCGTTTGAATCCGCTCGCGGATGGTGTCCGCCAGCTCGCGCGGGCTCTTGCCAAACAGCGCAAGGCTTCCCGTTACGTCCAGATACGACTCGTCCACGCTGAAGGGCTCGACAAGGTCGGTGTAGTCAAGGTAGAGCCGATTGATCTTTTTGGAGATCTCGCTGTATTTGCGGTGATGTGACGGCACGCACAAAAGCTGCGGGCATTTTTGCTTGGCACTCCAGATGGTCTCGGCCGTCTGCACGCCGTATTTCTTGGCCAGCTCGTTCTTGGCCAAAATGATACCGTGACGGCTCTCGGGATCGCCCGTCACCGCCATGGGTACGTTGGCCCACTCGGGATGGTCGAGCGTTTCGACCGACGCGAAAAAGCTATTGCAGTCGCAGTGAAAAATCACGCGATCCTCGTTGTGATCCATGCGCTCGCCTCCCTTCTTTTTTAGTATATCACATTTGGAGAGAAAAAGGAAGTCTTTTTTTATCTTTTTGCACCAATCGAAATCAAGCAACGTTTGATATATCAACAATGAATTGATGATTGATTTTCTTATGTGCCCATGCTATAATGAAATCACACCGGTGAATCAAGTAATGGAGGAACTACCATGCAAATAAAAATAGGAGAAAAAATCAAAGAGCTTCGCGCGCGCGACGGACGGACGCAAAACGACCTTGCCACAGCCGTCGGCGTGTCCTGCCAAGCCGTTTCACGCTGGGAGGCAAACGGCGGATATCCCGATATGGAGATCATCCCCGCCATCGCCAATTATTTTCACGTGACCATCGACGAATTATACGGCTATCATGGCGATCGGGAGGAGAAGATTGCGGAAATTTTGAGAAAGGCTGACCTCATGCTGTCAAATGAAAGATATATTCGCCAGAAAGGCAGTATGTCTGAAAAAGTGGGCGAATGCGTTCAAATGTTGCGCAAAGCCGCCGAAGAATTTCCGTGTGAACCTCAAATCCTTCTGCAACTGGCTCGGGCACTTTATAAATGGGGGTGGCACAAATACGGCGGAAAATGGAATGAAACGGGCAAGTGCGAAGACAGCGAGTATAACTCACAAAATATCTACTGGCAAGAGGCAATTCAAACGTATGAAAAACTTTTGAAGATCAACCCCATGCACGAGACGGCAATCCACGACGTAATCCCACTCTATCGAGAAATGGGAGAATACGAAAAAGCCAAGGCGCTTGCATATAAGCAAAGCGGAATCACCGTTTGTCGGGAATTATTGTTGCCCCAAGCCACCGTAGGCGAAGAAGCAGAACGTTTTTGGGGCGAATGTATTCTCTCGCTTCTCTCCTGGCTCGATATTTCCATCGGTTTAGCCATATCCTATAAACCATCGGGCTATACAACAGAATATGGCCAACAAGTAAAGAAAGCCGTTGTGGATCTAACAGAAGCTATCTTCCATGACGAGCACTATGGGCGTGAACATTATAGCCTGGCTCTTCGCTATTTAGATTTGGCGGAAATGGAAGCCAAGGACAGCAATATTCAAGTAGCACTTGCCTATTTTGAAAAAGGTTTTGATCACCTTAAGTCTTATAACGAAAGTCTTGAGGTGGGAGAATATCATTATTCCGCGCCTTTGATTTCCAAAGCCGACGCTACTATCCTTGGCCCTAAAACGCCAATCAGAAACATCTTTTGGAAAGACCGTATGCAGTTTTTCCCCGAAAGTATAGTCACAGAACTCCGCAAAAATCCCAAGTATGCCGAGTGCTTTGCCGAATAATTCCCTTTTCCATCAAAGTTTTTGATGGGAGATAGGGGTATGGGGAAAGAGGGAAACTTTTTTCAAAAAGTTTCCCTCTTTCCCCATATTCAAAGCATCTAATTAGTCAAAATAACCCAGCTTATACAGAAGCTCTGCATTGAGCACGGCGCCGCCGGCGGCACCGCGCAGCGTATTGTGCGACAGGCACACGAACTTATAGTCAAACAGCACGTCCTCGCGAAGTCTGCCGATCGTCACGCCCATACCGCCGTAGATGTCGCGGTCGAGCTTGGCCTGCGGGCGGTTGTCTTCCTCAAAATAGGTGATGAACTGCTCGGGCGCGTGAGGCAGAGCCAGCTTCTGGGGCAGGCCCTCAAAGTTC
>JAEIGA010014566.1_pt1 | contig 11965 bp, 20 predicted proteins | sample 9270691 | NCBI WGS metagenome assembly JAEIGA01 (sample SAMN17057246, study PRJNA624740) | gut metagenome | biome: biome; isolation source: fecal sample | host: Bos grunniens | place: China: Xizang | collected 2019
GTAAAAAGATAACAATATTTGTGTTAGATGCAGACACGAAAGAGCAGAGCCAAACAGAGTTATGTGTTGGGAATGCATTGAAAAAGAGAAAGAGTACGACAGAAACAAAAGAGAAAAAAACAAAGATGACTGCAAAAAGAAAGATAATGAGAAATACAAAATATTAAAAGAACAGGGCATATGCACATATTGCAAACATGAAAAAGCGGCAGGAGGGAAAACAAAATGCAACAAATGCCTTGCAATAATACGAAATAGACGAAATTCAAAAAAGACAGACATAGACCGGTCGGAACGAATAAGTTACGGATTGTGCTACATATGTGGGAAAAACAAACTCATGAAAGGCAAGGGAGTGTGTGAAATCTGCTATAAAAAAAGAATTGAATCTATTTCAAAAATAATGTATATGGCTGTTAGTGAAGAATGGAAACAGGATAATTCATTTATTTACAAAAAGTAGAAAGGGAAATTGGCTTATGAGACTAGGTAAGTATTTATCATCACTCACTAAGCCAGAACTTGAAGAGATTAAAGGAAAATTAAATTTTACAGAAGATGAAATTGAAATATTAAACATGTTGTCAAAAAGAAAAACATTGACTGAAATTTCAAGTAAACTTCAAATGTCAATTCCGAGCGTAAGTAGAAGAATTGCATGCATACAAGAAAAAATGAAAGGTTGTGAATGCGATATGGTTAAAATATCTATATCCGAAAAATTAAATTTGACAGTTGAAGAAGCTGCTGAATATAGCAATATAGGAATCAATAAACTATATGAACTTACAAATGAACCATCATGTCCGTTTGTGCTATGGGTTGGAAAAAAAAGAGTTATTAAACGAAAAGAGTTTGAAAAATTTATAGATAAAGCAATCGAAATTTAACAAGATATATTGAATTATGAGCCTTTTTATAGTAATATAAAACTATATTAGGGCTCTTTTAAAAAGGAGCGATTCATATGGGAAAAGATTTAAACGGTAAAGAGTTAGGAACTGGAATAACACAAAGAAAGGACGGTGTATATCAAGGAAGATATGTTGACAGATGGGGGAAAAGAAAGACGATATACAATTCAAGTTTAAGGGAAATAAAAAAAGATTTGGCTGAATTGATTGCAGGGAACATAAATTATACAAGCATAAAACAAGAAATAAAGTTAGACGATTGGTTTAAAAGATGGATGGAAGTATACAAAGAGAAAAGCATAAGACCAAATACAAAAAGAGAATATACGCATATATATTATAAAAACATATCTCCATATATAGGGCATAGAAAAATTAATTCAATAGTCAAATCAGACATACAACAACTTATAGATATAGCATATGATTCAAATTATAAGTACGAAAGACAATCAAAAATAAAAGTTGTTTTGTTAGACGTTTTTCAAAGAGCACTTGAAGATGATTTGATTATTAAAAATCCTGTAAAAGGAATAAATTTAAGATCCGACAAAGAAATAAAAGCGAAAGCACTTACATTAAGTGAGCAGAAGACATTTTTTGAATATTGTAAAAATACATTTTACGATAATTTATTTAATGTTGCAGTAAATACCGGATTGAGACCGGGAGAATTATTCGCATTAACAGAAGATGACATAAATATAGATGAAGGATATATTGATGTTAACAAAACATTGGTATATCAGAAATATTTAACAGATACAAGGAAAGAATTCCATATAGAAGAACCAAAAACAAAGCAAAGTTATAGAAAAGTTCCAATAAATAGTGTTTGTAAAGATTATTTATTAAAACAATTTGAATTAAAAAAAGTTGTGTCTCAAAAAAGACCGAAGGAGCAGAATTCTTATCTTTTTGTATCAAAATTCAACACACCATTAAATTCGCAGATGTATTCTGATGCTATAAGGGCAATTATTAAACAGATAAATTTAACAAGAAGTTTTGACAATGAATTTGAAGTTTTTTCCGGACATGCGTTAAGACATACATTTGCCACAAGATGCATTGAAAATGGAATACAGCCCAAAGTTGTTCAATCATACTTAGGACACGCATCTTTAAAAATGACAATGGATTTATATGTGCATGTCACAGAAGATAAGGCAGCAGAAGATATTGAGAAGATTGTAAACACTAAAAATAACAATATAATTCCGTTCAAATCAAAGATATCTTAATTTTTCAATGGTGTAGTAATGGTGTAGTAGTGGTGTAGTGAAATATCAAAGCTTTGATTTTAAAGGGAAAATCATGATTTTTGCATATAAATTGGTAAACCTACTACGTGTATCAGCAGACGCCGTATGAGTTGTAGGGAAATGCTAATATTCCTTTATTTTAAAAGATTTTCAAGGATTTTGATGTTTTATAAAACTTTTTAAACTTTTATATATTTTTATACTAAAATGGTGTAGTAATGGTGTAGTAAATTATGAAAATGGTGTAGTAATGGTGTAGTAAATTATGAAAATGGTGTAGTGCATTATAGTAAAATAGAATAGAGCCCTGATATAAAAATGATAAGAACGTGATAATTTCACGTTCTTTTTTTATGCGAAAATTTAAGCATAAGGAGTGATGCTTATGTTCAGTGATGAGATACTTGAAAAAATTTTTGCACATCCGGAAACAAAGAAAATTCCAATTGATAGTCAGTCAGTAATGATACGCATTATCGAGGAAGTTTTTGAAGAAATGGGGGTAAGCACAAATGCAGCAGTTTCAAAATATGAATCCTAATTTTTATGGTTCCTATATGCAGCAGCAATATAATCCGTATATGCAACGCATGGAAAACTTGCAACAGTTTCAGCAGGCAATCAATCAGCCGGTACAACAAACACAAATATCTGGTATTTCTGGTATAAACCAATTCACACCACTTGGAAAGATTGTGGAAAGTGTTGATATGGTGAAAGCAACAGATATTCCTATGGATGGGAATATGTATTATTTCCCGACAGCAGATGGAAGTTTGGTATTTGGAAAACAATGGTTGCCAAATGGACAAACTCGAATTTTGACTTTTAAGCCGATTTTAGATGAAGAGCCTGACAACTTATCAGCTAAGCAAGAAAAGTTTAATATTTCGGCATTTAGCGAAGTTTTAGAGGGAATTCAGAACGAAATACGACTGATAAATGAAAAAATAGACAAGATACCGAAACCAAGAGTTAAAAAGGAGGCTGAAACAAATGAATAACCCGATACAGTTCGTTCAAGCTATGAGGAATCCGCAAGCATTTATGCAGCAGGCGATGAACAATAGCCAGCTAATGCAAAATCCTATCGCAAGAAATGCATTTCAGATGTATCAAAAAGGCGATAAAGACGGAATTAATCAGTTAGTCAATAATCTTTGTAATGAACGAGGAATACAGCCAGAAGATGCTTACAAACAAATAAAATCACAGTTTGGAATTAATTAGTACATATCAAAGGTTGCCGGCATAAAACTATAGTCCTTTGTTTGTAAATAAATAATGAATGGAGGAATTGATATGTTTAATAATAATTCAACACCTTTTACAATGCCAGTACAGCCAGCTTATTACGGAAATAATAACGGCGGATTTGGCGGATTTGGAGACGATTGGATTGGCTTAATTATCATCTTGGCATTGCTTGGCTGGGGTGGAAATGGTTTCGGCGGTGGATTTGCAGGTTTCGGCGGAAATCGTGGTGGTTGTTACGAACCATGTGCTACACAGGCAGATGTTAGAGCAGCTGTAGATCAGCAGACACTAATTTCTAAGTTAGATCAGCAGACTTATGGACTTGCAGATTCAACTTATGCACTTAATAACAGTATTATGACTGGTTTCCATGGTGTAGACAATGCAATTTGTAATCTTGGATACAATGTTCAGAGTGGATTCAACTCATTAGGACATCAGATTTCTGATTGCTGCTGCCAGACACAGCGTTCTATCGACAACGTAAACTACAATATGGCTACACAGGCTTGTGATACAAGAAGAGCAATTTCTGATAGCACAAGAGACATTATCGAAAATCAGAACTGCAACACAAGAAGCATTTTAGACTTCCTTGTAAATGACAAGATTTCTAGCTTGCAGGCTGAAAATCAGTCATTGAAGTTTAAGGCTTCACAGGCAGAACAGAATGCATTTATTACAGCTAATCAGCAGGCTCAGACTGCGGAATTGATTAGAAGATTAGGCGCTGACTGTCCAGTAAATGCAATTGTGGTTCAACCGAATACACCTGTAACATTCCCAACAAATTGTTGTGGACAGTTTACTGGATATGGTAACTATGGCTACAACAACGGTGGTTGTGGATGCGGATGCGCATAAGAACAACTGAATAGCAACTCGCCCTTATGGGTTGATAATTCAAGGGGTAGTCGTGGTAAGTCTACTCCTTTTGATTTTAAGAAAGAGAGGTACAAAATTATGGCTTGTAAAAATGTATGCAGATTATGCAAAAATTTAATTATAAGTGAATCGGTAACATTTACTGCTGGAACAGGACTTATTATCAATATTCCGGAAGGAAGTTATTCCGATGGTTGTAAATATTGCATTGTAATAGCTCAAACGATTCCGACTGATACAACAATTACCGCTCCGGTATTTATTACTATCGGAGATGGAACAGTACTATATCCACTCAATAAGTGTGATTGCACGCAGGCAACGGCTTGTAGTATTAGAACAAGAACAAAATACAGTACAAGAGTAGAAACAAATGCTACAGCAGGAGTATTTAAACTTCTTGGAAGAGTTGCTTGTGCACCTAACAACAATTTAACAGCTATTGATGGCACCGCGCCGGTAGCCGGAGCATAGGAAGGAGAGTGGAAGATATGGAAAAATCTAAGATTGGTATGCATTTAGAGGAAGAATCAAAACCTTTAAAGAAAATATGTGAAAAATTGATGGATGCAGTCAACTACGAATTGGATAAAGGCATTGAAAATATCGACACAAAAGAACTCGGAGAAGCAATTGACATGATTAAGGACCTGTACGAAGCCAAAAAGGAAATGTATGAGGCTTGCTATTACAAGTCAATCATGGAAGCAATGGAAGAGCATGACTTTGAAAATGAAGAAGAAATCATGGATGAAGGACGAAAGGGTTATCGTGGTCGTTCAAGAGATTCTATGGGTAGATTTACCAGTCGCGGTGGTCGTGGTCGTGGCAGAGGTAGAAGAGGATACGAAATGCCTATGATGATGTACGATGACGATATGGATGATTGGGACGAAATGGAGCGAATGAGAGACATGGACAGAATGTCTTACGGCAGAATGGGCTATTCTGGTGGCGGTTCCGGTGGCTCCGGCGGATCATCTAGTGGTGGTTCTTCTAGAGGCGGCTCGTCTAGTGGAGGTTCTTCTCAAGGTGGACAAGGCGGTGGACAATCTTCTGGCGGTATGAGTGGTGGTTCTTCATCCGGTGGTGGCAGTGGTCAGTCAAGCGGTGGTTCTTCAAGCGGCGGAAGTTCAAGAGGTTATGAAGAAGGTTATTCGGCCGGATATTCAGAAGGATCCAGAGGGAATCAGAGAGACGGAAGAGAAGGCCGAAGCGGACAGAAACGGCGTGGATACATGGAAGCTAAGGAAAATGGTAAAGACAAGCAGGAGAAAATGAAGGAGCTTGAAAACTACATGAAAGAACTCTCCACAGACGTAACGGAAATGATTGACGAAGCATCTCAAGAAGAAAAGAATATGCTTAAAAATAAGCTGCAAGTGCTTATGCAGAAGATTTAGAAATTCGTTTTAAATTGATTTATAACGAATAAATATTGATTTAAGACGAAATTAGTCCAAGATTAGTCCAAGATTAGTCCAAGATTAGTCCAAGATAGCTCAATAGGGGTGGAGAAATCTGCCCCTATATTAATAAAAATCATTTACTTTTGTACGTCAATGAAGTATAATAAAGAAAAGGAGATGATTTTATGATTAAAGAATTAAGAAAAAATATGAAAGCAACACAAAAAGATTTTGCAGATTATTTTGAAATTCCATTAAAAACAGTGCAGGGGTGGGAACAGGGAAGAAGAAATCCACCGGAATATTTAATAAAAATGATGAACAGAATTTGGGAAAGTGATGGAAAACCTATTTTTGAATTTGAAGATGCTCAAGATTTCTTCAGACAACTTAATAATCTTGACCCGGTATCGCAACTTATGATTTGTTCCGGAAAGTATGAAAATTTAAGCGGAAATGGCAAAATGTTTTGGATAAGATATAAAAATTCTAATATGGATTGCAGGAAAATATTGGATAATTTAAAACAATAGAAATATGTTTTTTAATCCAAATTAAACGGGGTGATAGGTATGAAATTTATAGTGAATAATCAAGAATGGGAATTGGTGTTAGTAAAACCAAACAGCAAGGAACTTATGAGAAGTGATGGTTCTATTACAATTGGAATGACAGACAACGACCAAAGAAAAGTGTTTATAAACAATAGATTAAATGATTATATGTTTGATAAATGTTTAGCTCACGAATTGTGCCACGTTTACGCATTTTCTTTTGATTATTTTATGGATATTCAGACGGAAGAGATTGTTGCTGACTTTTTTAGCTTGTTTGGGCGAAGTATGGTCTATATGCTTGATGATTTGGTTGGAATATTAAAGAAAGCAGTTTGAAAATAAAGGGTGCAGAATAGCACTCTTTTTTATCTGAAAATCCTACGAATAATTGACGCATAATGCCAAATATGGTATAATTTGTAAAATTTTATATCAAAGGAGGAAATGAGTTGGACAAAACAAAAATTTGCAAGTATTGTCAATCGGAAATATCAAAAAAGGCAAAGATATGTCCTAATTGCAGAAAGAAACAGGGGAGCATAGGTAAAACATTAGCTATTGTAATTGCTATATTTTTAATAGTTGGTGTTGCTTCCAGTGGAAGTGAAAGCGAAAAAGGAACAGACGAAAATCCTAAGAAAGTAACAAATTCTGCAAGTGATAGTGCTTCTGAAAGTAGCGAAACAAATGCAACAGAGCAAAAGAATGAATTTGCAGTTGGCGATGTGATAGAAACTAGCAATATGAAAATTTCTTTTTTGTCAGCAAGTGAACATAACCCGAATAATGAATTTCTTCAACCACAAGAGGGATATGTGTTTTGGAGATTTGAGTTTGAGTTTGAAAACATAAGCAATTCCGATCAAACGGTATCATCAATGATTGATTGGGGTTGCTATGCAGATGACTACGACATGAAACAAACGTGGATCGGTGACGATAGTTTAGATGCTACCATTTCAAGTGGTAAAAAAGCAAAAGGTTCTATTTACTTTGAATTGCCTAAAGAGTTTTCAACTGCAACATTGGAATACAAGACTAACTATTGGACAGGGAATAAGGTTATATTTAAAATAAGATAATAGAGATGTAAAAATGTTTGGAGCTATTAGAAGTTGCGTAGAAATATATATTTAGTTTGAAAAAGGCACCGCTTCGGCGGTGTTTTTTATTTATTCAATTGAACATTAAAATGAACAACAGAGTGAACAGCAGGAAATAAACCAAAACCCTTTATTTTTCAATGCTTTTCACAATTTTATTTTTAAAAAATGAACAGCAAAGTGAACAGCAAAGTGAACAACAAGATTCCAAATGAAAAATGCAAGCGCGTAAAAGTCCGTACACCAACCGAACACCCTCAGCCCTTGATTTTACTTGCTTTTTTGATATGTATGAAAAAAAATTCAGACAGCAGTCGGTACACGAGCCGAACACCTAATCATTCTGAAAAACACATAAATGATATAAAATTTCTATAAATAAGTAAACAAATGGTAATTTTAACAAAGTTTTGACCATTTTTAAATTTGTGGTTGACAAAATTGGAGTTATAGTGTATTTTGTTAAAATTATTTATATATAACTATAATGTAAATTGTTATATTTAAATATTAGCTAATATTTATATTCTTGTTATATTTAAAATAATACTATATAAAATCTCTATCTTTTCTTTATTCTTTTTATTTATTTCTTTTTCTTTTGGTTCTTTTCTTTTTCTTTTTTCTTTTTCTGTTTTCTTTGTGATTTTGAAAAATGCAATGCATAGTGCAAAATGAAGAATGCACACTTTATACTCTACAGAAATGTAAAAAATTACTTTTCCGGAATTGACTTTTAAATAATACAGTGTTATAATTTTCTCAGTTGAATATTTTGAGTTAGGGAGCTTGTAACAAGTTCAGGGAGTTGAAAGGCTAAGATCTGAATGAAAGCAGACCGGAAAAGAGTTGAAAGTCACTACTTCAATAATGAGGTAGTGGCTTTTTTTATTTTGCTGGAACATTAAGTACCAGAATGAAAAGGAAGTGATTTTCATGGAACATGTGGAAGAGTGCAGCAACAGCATCGAAGTTTTTGAGAATGACATTGATTTATATTTGCATCAATTTCAAGACGAACAGGGATTTGAAGATTTACGGACAGTTCCACAAACTGTTTGGAATGCTTGTTTGATGTATATTCAACGACACGTATTCACTAACAGAAATGACTTAAAACAAAAGAAGAATATATACACAGAAAATACTATTACGAAAACAAATTGCAATAGTTACGATTATGAATTACTAAATAACATATGTGATTATTATATATATATTACCGCACTATACGATAAAGAATGCAGCATATATGGATTTAGTAAATTAGTAAATATTCCTTATGCTTTGATTCAAGAATGGGGTAATAATTACAAAGATAGTAATAGATTAAGTTCAGCGAGTTCGAACATTTACAAAAAATTAACAAATGAGCGTGAACAATCGTTAGTAGCCAAATTAATGTCAATGAAACATCCAACAGCAATTGCAATTGTTTTGAATAAAGACTATTCGTATAATCTGCCGGGCGTTAGTAAGGAAGTAAATAAAGTTTCTGTATCAGCATCGGAACTACCGAAACTGGGCGGTAATTTGTCCGTTCCAGACGGAATCAATCAAAAACCTGTGCAGATTGCACAACACGAAAATGTATTAAATAATAGTGAAACCACGCAAAGCCTTGTAGAATAAGGGCTGAGTAAACATTAATACATTTCGCGAAACATAGGTTTAGCGAATAGTTTGTGAAATGTACTATCCCCTGGGGGTCTGTTGGGAACTGCGAAAACGGCTTACTAAGCCCCCAAAATATCCGCAAAAACAAAAAGGCGATAAAGGGAGTGAAGAGGAATGGCAATAAAGGTACTTTGTAAGCATGTATTTTACGCATACGGCTACGAAACAGGTGTAAGTAGTAGTGGAAATAGGGCAGATACGATTTATAGCTTTAAATGCTCAAAATGCGGCAAATTACGGAGAATAAAAACCAAAGGACATGATTACATATTAACTCCCGGAATGCGACGTTGAAAAATTTTCAAAAAATAAAAAGGCCTTGTCAGTACTTGAAACATGAGGCACCTGAGAATAAAACTGGGAATAATCAGGATGTAATAATTCATTTTCTTATGTTTTTCCTGCTGGCATTGGTGTACGTTGCACAATAAGTATCCATCCCACGATACTTAGAGGATATAGGTTCAATTCCTATAATGCTGGTTATCGCATAGTAAGTGCGAGACTGTACAGCCCTTACAGACATAAAACTGGGCGTTGTTGCGTGGCGGAATCGGTATACGCTAATAGCAGATAGATGTGCCTAGTGGTTCGAATCCACCATAACATTTTACGGAGAAATATCCGATTGTTAGGGGCTCAATCAGGACGAGAGTGGCATATTATGTATGGTGCAAATCCATACCGCAACAATTTGGAAGTGTAGCAAGGTATACTTCCAACTGTGCAACCCCTAACTTGTACAGAATGCAACTGTCGTATTGGCAATATGCGACAGCCGTTATAGTCGGCGCGCCCTTAGTTGCAAATATGGGCATTACAAATGAATTGCAACAGTGCAGCGAGTTTGCGACAGGACTTGCTGTATCTTACGGAAAGTAACTCAGTTGGTGAGAGTGCCGGCCTTATAAGCCGGTGGTCGGTGGTTCGAACCCACCCTTTCCGATTTTGCCATTGTTTGTGATGGCGGTTTGCCCGGAAGCTCGTAGGCTGGAGCGACTAATATTGTTAATCAATTATTAGTGTCGGGGGTTCGAATCCTTCTCGGGCAAAGTGGCCGGGTCGCTCCAGGATATAATAGTGGCGTAGCAGAAGTCCCACTTGAAATCAAAAAATGCTGATAAAGGACATCCGTAGTGTCGGATTGTAATAATTGCCAATTTGATTGTATAGCTTTCAAACAAGACAATTCCTTTATCGGAAACTGCAAAGATAGGAGTGATATTATGTGTTGGTTTTGCAATAATAAAGAACAAAAATTGATTCCTAATGAAGATTTGAGATTTATTAAAGAAATGTTAGCAGACGGAAACGAAACAGATTCTTATTGCTCGATATTTCTTAGAAATAATGAATTGTATTTTGATAGTTCTTGTAAAGAATACCCGTATAGCAAAGTGGAAATTAACTTTTGTCCTATTTGTGGCAGAGATTTAAGGAGTTGATTTGTAATGAGTGAAATTAATAAAAAGTTGTCAGAAGCACTAATGAGAGCAGGTTGCCTTGAAGGTGTTGTTTCTCAACACGGAGAAGATGAAATTGCTATCAGTGGCGGTCACTTGAACGATTATTTATTGGTGGCATACTTAGGGCAACTTCTTGAACGTGGAGAAATGGAAATAAAGGTTACACCGAGTAGAATTGAATATATGATTAAATTGCTAAAAATACAGAAGGAGAGTATGGATGATGGAACAAGTTAACCACCCAAATCACTATAACAATGCTGGAAGAAAAGAATGTATCGTTGAGATGGAGTCTAAATATGGACCTGCAACGACAGCCATATTTTGTCTTGCAAACTCTTATAAGTATCTTTATAGAGCCGGAAACAAGGATGGAAATCCTGCAGAACAGGACGTTTCAAAAAGTAAATGGTATTTTGACTATGCAAACAAGTTGATTGATAAGTATAACGGAATACTTGCTTTTAACGGAATGCGTATAGAACATACGGACTTGTATTTGGATATTAAGGAGATGTTGGGAAATGAAAAGTTTTGAAGATGTTATTGATGAAATCATAGCTAATATGGATAAGCAAAGGGAAAAAGCAAAAACCAAAGCATTTGTAACTGATATTTCTATGATGTTGCGAGAAAATGGTGTAATTCCTATGATGACAGAAGTTACAGCAGAAATTGATAGTGATGATGCATTAAAAACAGCATTTGGTTGCCGATTAGAGAAATTAGACTTCTCCGAACACGACAAGGTTTTTGAGGATAACATTGCGGAATTGAAGAAAGATTATAAGACAGCATCAGAACTTCTTGGTAAATATCAGCAGGAAAATGAATCATTAAAGAAAAGAATTGTTGAACTTGAAAACTTTTCTTGCCAAGCAGAACAAGAAACAGGATCTTTGGTTGAGAAATTAACGCAACGCATAGATGAGTTGGAGAGTAAGGAAGCAGAAAAACAAAAAACAAGCCACATAATTATCGTTGCGAAAGAGATAAACGGACAAACTTATGTGAAGTTTGAAGATTTTATGTTTGTTGTGAACAATTTACAATCCGAAATAGGCACTTAAAAATGCGAAGTGGTAAAATGTATGAGCGAAAGGGGGAAATGCAGATATGGGTGATTCAACAAGGCTTAGAATTGCTATGATGTATAATAATACATTAAGGATTATAGTATTTGGTTTATTATCATTATTATTTAATCATTGGTGGATAATTTTAATTTCTGGTCTTTTTCTAGTTGCAGAAAAGGGTGATGGAAATGGCTAGATGCAACCTAACTACTTGCCGATACAACGAAAATGGCAAATGAACTAACGAGGAAAATAGAAAAGAATGTGTGGAAGTCAGCAGAAAGGTGTTGTGTGAGGATGAGTGAACGACAAGTAAAACTAGAACTTATGGATAAAATTGAGCAAATCGCAAAAGA
>JAEIGA010014567.1_pt1 | contig 11965 bp, 16 predicted proteins | sample 9270691 | NCBI WGS metagenome assembly JAEIGA01 (sample SAMN17057246, study PRJNA624740) | gut metagenome | biome: biome; isolation source: fecal sample | host: Bos grunniens | place: China: Xizang | collected 2019
GTCCCGTACTACTTATACGAAGCACCCATTGTTTTAAGGCAAACCAATTAGTCAATCCTATACAGCTACCACCTCAAGGGGCTAATTGTAAACCATTTCATTCTATGTCTATAATATAGTTTATTATTTATAATTTGACAATACCCATTTAAACAATTTTGTTTCAAGTGAGAACTTACAAAAACCCTCCCACTGTGGGAGGGTTTGGAGGTAACAACAAAATTCGTTAGGTCACGGGACGTTCGTCAATCTCGGTATCGGCCAAGAAAGAACCAAACTGCTTGATGATCTTCTGTCGGTCTGCTTCAGCATCGGACTTATTCTTACGGACAGACCAAATCATACGGCGGTCCGGTTTATCGTTAGTGTTGTAAGTTACTACAAATACGTTCATATTTTTACCTCTCTTTTTAAATTAAAGTCCCAAACGGCGGGCGGCAGTACCCATATTGCGGAGCTGTGCGGTGTAATTTGCCATATTTACCAAAGACATACCATTCACAGTAAATTCTTCAACCTTCTGTGCGAACCGTTCGTAATGTTCATTAAGAATCATAGCACACTTCACAAAAGCATTGATGCCATTCGGAATATACTTAAGCATTTCCAAATGAGCAGGTTCATAAACGAAATCAAAGAAACTCTGCTGAACACCAGTTTCGCTCTTAAACAGAGCACGAACTTCATTTGTCTTCGCACGGTTTTCCTTAATCAGTTCGTCACTCTTTGAATCAAACATATTCCAAAGAAGGTCAAGGTCCTTGTTTTCCGGTCGGCAAGATGCTTCCATAAATTCGTGATTACCCTGGACCTTGTCAATCATATCCATCATAAGGTCACGCATAGTGCGAACATTGTGTTCAAAGTTGGCTCGGAACATATTGAGAGCCATTTCGGAAGTGGAAGAATTGATGTTGATGTTAATGTTGATTGTTGTCATAGTTATTACCTCTTTTATTATTGTATTACAAATATAGTTAAAACTATGACTCTTGTCAATAAGAACTGCACATTTTTATGTAAAATTTCGTTTACAAAGGCTAAAAATCATTCTTAATTCGTTTTAATTTTGCTCTTTCCGCTAATGTTTTTATCCTTAATGCCATTTTTTGAAACTTTTTGTCAACTTTTTCGGGTGTAATTTCGTTATATAAATCATTGTCTGCCCAATCTACTGTAATAGTATCTTCAGTAGCAATACCATCCTTAGTAATATAGAATTTAGAATAGAACTGTATTTCTTCTAATTTTGGCTTATTATTGTCAAAGTCTATAACTGCCAATACATTCCTGTTATCGTTATTATTCAATAATGATGACCTTGAATACACATACAGACATCTATCATCTTTAGTTAGTTCTTCAATGTAAAATCCATTCTTTTCCAGGATAGGTAGTAATTCTTCATAAGTCATAGTTTATTCCTTTTAACAGAAAAAGCACCCTAACATTCGCTAGGGTGCTCTGAGTTGAACAACAACCCAAGGAGGTAACAACAATTTCAATAGATTTTCTTTTGATCGGTGGAGAAAATTGTAAAGAACCAATAGTAGCGGTGCCCAGGAGTCGGACCTGGTATCTCTAGGTTATGAGCCTAGAATGGTATTCCGTTCCACTCGCCCGCGTCAAGTATAAAATTTTCTACCTTTTACCCAGCCATCTGGTATAGGTTTATCTTTTTCGTGGATTTTATTTTCTTTCAAAGTAGGATTAGTAATCCACATTTTTCCATACATTGAATTTCGGTTTCCTAAATGTTTTTCAGACATAATTTGTTTGGATTCTTTTGTATGTTTTTTACCAAACATTCCATTATTTTCACCTACACAAAATTCAGGATGTAATTGTTTATGTTTTACAAGACCTTTTGAAACTTTATCATAATGATTTCTTCTGTATTCAGGGTCTTTTAAACATTTTTCCCAACATATTTTATATTGGTTTACTTTATTATTTTGCCCATTCTTATTACAGGCATACCAACTACCAGTTCCACCTTCATTCAAATTGTATGTATCTTTTCGTTCTACAAATTCTTTATTTACAAGTTCTCGTTCTTTATTATTCATATCTGTTTCATTATCAAATATGAATAGAATTTCTTTTTTAAAATTCTCAATTCCGATGCTTCTTTATTGAAGCATTAAGCCATTTTGAAGAACCCATATAAGAATCATTTATATCAGTTGTATGATGTTTACCAATATAAATCATTCCATTTAAAAGATTTGTAATCTTATAAATCAAATAAAACATTTTTCTCCTTTTTACCTTTAATGTTGCTCTAACAACATTTTATTTATATCGGTTAGAAAGATTGAGAATTTCTTTCAGCTGGTTAGAGCCAGTTGTCCCGATAAAATTCTGTGTGAGATACTAACAAACTCACAATGCAGTTCATCCTGATTGCATTGGCTTTAATACACAGGATTTTGTTAGTTTTTAAACACACAGAAGTCCCGAACTATCCACTTCGTCCATTCGGATAATGTTGCTACTGAATTTAACGGTTCAGTTCCTAAAGACGAACAACATTATAATTTTTAGAGTGCTTATGACTTCCAATGTCTTTTTAGCGCTGGTGGAGGGACCCGAACCCCCGACCGGCTGATTACAAATCAGCTGCTCTACCAACTGAGCTACACCAGCAATTTAAAGGTTTGGGTAGTTCAAAGCACTACCCAGCTTGCGGGAACCCTTATCAGGGGTATCGCTCCACATAGGTTAAGCCTATGACTCTGTAGCTGTTCCACCTGGACTCGAACCAGGGACAGGGTGATTAACAGTCACCAGCTCTACCTACTGAGCTATGGAACAATAATTAAATCCGTGGTATCTTCGGAGCCTCACACTTCCGAAGTTGTTTGTGGGCAAAACAAGAGGGCAACCCCCACAAAGCAAGCCAAACCACCGTGGCTCCCGCATGAAAAATCAACCAGACACACATACAAGACTTGGCACACTTGTAATAATATATTCAAACATTATTCTGCCATCACCAACCATTTACTCTGGAGCGACCGTTTCAATGTATTGTCAGTGTTGGGATTTTCACCCAAAAGATAGGAACCGATGCCTAAACAATAGCTTCACTATCTACCGATTTCTTCATTATTGGCCTGTGCGACTATTAGTGAACTCTACCGCCACAGTAGTTTCGTACCAACAGGTCCCTGGGATTTCACCAAATACCTGTTGGATAATAACCATCACATAATGAATACTCTCGTACATTATGTTTTTACGAATACATTATACCTACTTCCATACCTTTTCAGTATTTCCATAGTCCCTTCAAGCTCGGTTGGAACTTGTATTAGGGGAATGTATGTCTGGTTGATTTCTCAACCTTCGTTTTTTATTTATAGTTTTTGTTAAGGTCAGTGCTAATTAACTACCTAGTACTTTTAAACTACAGTCCATAACAAAAGAGTAGTCGGTAAGGTGGGACTTGAACCCACACCCCTCTCGGGACCGGATTTTGAGTCCGGCGCGTCTGCCAATTCCGCCACCTACCGGAAAATTTCTTTTTGGAGCCTCATGTGAGAATCTAACTCACGCAGGAGGGTCGGAAACACTCAATGCTTACACTACATCAATGAGGCCCAAATAGAGGACTATTCCGTCTCAACATTTAGTAAAATAGTAAATTTTATTCCCATTGTCAATAGTGTTTGTATTTTCTTTGTTTTAAGTTAAACTTCGTTTTTAGTAGTACCACGGGTGGGAATTGAACCCACAAGGTGTTACCACCGGGGCATTTTAAGTGCCCTATGTTTACCAATTTCATCACCGTGGCATCTGAAATTAGTTTGTTAGTCCACCCGCAGGGACTTGAACCCCGGACCCGTGCCTTATAAGAGCACTGCTCTAACCAACTGAGCTACAGGTGGATTTAGTTTATCTTAATATCGCAGTAGCTCTCTGCTTGAGGGATTTGCACACCTCGTGATCTTTAGTTGGGGTACCTGGATTTGAACCAGGGAATAGAGGCTTCAAAGGCCCCTGCCTTACCGCTTGGCTATACCCCAAGATTGATGAATTGGTGATGACGGCATTCATCATGTCCGTGGTACGAACTTTATCACCTAAGTCATGCTGTCCGATTAGAGGGTCTCGGGTAGGATTTTTTACTTCGCAATCTGTTTTTACGGGGAGCCAGCGCCCATGCCCCAACCTGTTTTTTACCTCTAGCGAAACGGTTGTGAACCTTGCAGCAGGATTTGACTCCCGCCACTAATCGCTTGTAAACTAATCAGCAATTTCGTTTATTTGTGCATCTTCACACAAACTCAAATGGCATGTACTAGAATGTTTCATAAGAGGCTAGTTTCACCACTCTTTTACACAGCTCCTTGTAACCATTTCGGAACTGAAACCCATACAGTCACCCATATAGGACTTGGTTTATTCAACTCAAGTTTTCGTACATCCGACAGGGCTTGAACCTGTGACCCGTTGCTTAGAAGGCAACTGCTCTATCCAACTGAGCTACGGATGCGTAAGTCCGATTTATAACTATATATCGGGAGTTATCCATTTTCGTCAATGGCAAGTCGGTCTTATGGATTGGTTACCAAGGTTACTCACCGAATTAGTTTTGTTTTTTAAGGTTCTACAAAACGATGAACATAGTGCTAGCTGGTGGATTCGGACCACCGAAAGCCCAGGGGGCGGGAGATTTACAGTCTCCAGGAATTGACCACTATCCGAAACTAGCATATCAAAAACTTTCGTTGGTTTGTGAGAGTTCCAACTTCTCAGTGGGCTACCACCTTTGCGTTGCAGGGCTACCTGCTATTGCGTTTTAAATGCGGGCCCCATCCCATATCATAATTGACACGAAACGACGCTCGGTCCATGCTTCGGCTCTGTTTTATTCCTTGCATGACTACAACATTCTTATGCTACCAAACTGCCAAATGTTTTATCTATCCATAAACTATCCCAGCATTGGTTTGCGGTGGCGCGTGTCGCAGACGCTTTCTTTTGGCACAGTAGCGAGTTTAAAACCGGTGGAACTAGCAGGAAACTATCCTAGGTTTCGTTTCTGTTGTTCTAGTTCCATTTGAGTTATATGTCTTTGGGCTTCACCATTCTTCACTCTCATACCAGGTTACCTGTTAGGGCCCCTTCCGAGCAGTGTTGGTATCTGTGGAGGTGGTTGAATGTCCTCAATCTCCGGTGGTTACCGGTGTTTTTCCTGAAAAACTTCACAGGTGTTTAATAGTTAGTGTTCCAATGAACTACTCAAATTATCGGAGTAACCGGATTTGAACCGATGACCCTCTGATCCCAAATCAGATGCTCTACCAGGCTGAGCTACACTCCGTTTTCCATTTTGTCAAATCATCCTGCATTTTTCGGAGCAGCGCCGGTGGCCTTCACATTCATCTTTTAGACGGGCGGGGACGAATCATCTGTTTCGGAAGTAACAGTCTAACATCCCGCTTGATTTGATTTTTTCGTGCGGCCAACGGGACTCGAACCCGTGTCCCTAGATTAAAAGTCTAGTGCTTCACCATCAAAGCTTTAGCCACATTACGAGAGTTTTAACGAGTTTTCTTTCTCACCCTATTTTCACGTCTCCAAAACATATATTTGGATTTAAGCAGCCGTTAGGCATACATTATCGTCGGGTTATTGTGTTCCATTCAAACACCCACAGCAAACATTTCTGTCAGTTGTTAGTTTGTTGTAGTTTGTTCAAATGATTACTATGAAATCCTGCAATTTATTTTTCAGGGCTATCCCATCTACCCGATTCGTGCCGGGTCCGATTTTCGTCAGTTCCATAGTTTTGAACTATCTGGTTCCAAATTTTCAATCTTCTCATTGGTTTCACGAACCAATCTCATTGTATTCACTAATATAGAAAAATCTATTTGGTTTGTCAACCGATTTTAGTGATTTTTTTGTAAATTGTAATTTACATTGTTTCTTTCTCATACGGCTCGTCTGGGCGATTCGTCTCCCGTATGATTACTATTTGAGGTTGGATGATACCGCGCATTGTGTATCTATCGCCACTTCGCTTTCAAATATAAAGAACAACGCAAATTTTCAATCTACTAATCAAGCTCTCGGCTCAATTCATTCTCAATTACAGGTTAAAATATAGTAACTAACTACCTCCTTGTCAATCCCATTTTGTTAAATTTATTGTAAATTTTTCTAAACAAAAAACCGCAACATTTTTTATGTCGCGGTATCCTGTTCTCCTTCTAGAATGAAATAATTACTTACACAACAGAAATACCGCTATCCTCCAAATAGTGTTTAGGCAATCTAACTTGTGTATTAATTATTAAATTCATATAGTATATATAATAAATTTTTTAGAAATCTTGACCCATTCGTACTTTTCTGTACAATTCTTTACTTAGCTTTTCCCATTTGTTAATAAAGGCATCAATTTTGTCCTTATGCTTGTAGGTATCCGCCTTACTCTTAATTGGCAGTTTACGATAATCATCAATGAGTTCTTTGGCGGCTTTTAGATTTTCTACATTATATGTTTCAAAGCGAATACTACCGCCTAATGCTGGAACCCAATGTCTAAACTTCACAACATAATATGGCTTGTTCCCGTATTGATGTCCAGGTCCCCAAAACGCAAAGTCCCTTAAAGAAGATCCTGGTTCTTGTGGTATCATACAGATAGGTTTTAATCTGGCTACATGAACTTCAAGTGAAATTGGAAGTATATTTTCCACTAAGTCTCTGTGAGCTTCGTATGCTTTGTAAGATTCATAATTACCCCAGTAGAGATTTTCCCAACCTTTCATAATGAAAATGTCGGTGTTATTAACTGTGTACTGTGTAAGAATGTTAATTACATCTTTACAAGCAGATAGTGCTGGTTTCATTACTTCTTCTCCGGGAGCGGTTCACGTTCAATCTGAGCAATTTCTGTGTAAACTTTTTCCTTGAAAATCATTTCATCCACAAAGTGCTCATACATCATTAACTGCGAACAGAAAGCCATAAATGCTAATTCACCGCACTTACCGAAATGACGCTTAATCTTCGGGAACTTGTCAATCAAATAGCGCTGGAGTTCAGGGTCCTTACATTTGCCCTTATTAGCAACTGCGAGAGACATTACCAAAGCCCCATTCACACCATCTGTACACTTCAGCTGGTCATTCACCATTCGGTCAAAAAGCATTTCATTCAAGTTCATACCGAGACGAGAAGCAATCCTCATCATTACATCTTCTTCTGCGTCAGTTTTATCATCGGTAAACGCATACTTGAAATCAGTAATCATTTTGAAAATCTTTTTGGGACCTTGTTCGTTGATAGCTTCGTTGTAAATCTTTTGAGCTTCTTTGTTACGGATCTTCTCAGGGAAATTCTTACGGCACGATTCCAGGAGTTCGTCCTGTTCGTATTCACCCATCGGGTCCTTGCTCAGATTTCGCTTGAAATCTTCAAAATCCATTTCGTCATCGTCTTTAAACATTAGCCTCTCCTTGCGTCAGTATCTACTATATCCAAGTCATAGCTTTCTTCGCCGATGCCTGACAAACCATTCTTTGCGATTCCTGCTATAAATTCATCTACATTATCCAAGAAATTGAAGTAGTTCCCGGACTTAGTCAAGGGTTCAACCCATAATTCAATTACAATCTTTTTAGCCATAGTTCAATCCTTATTAACGAGTGTGAATTTCAAGATAGGTGAGCATCTGTTCGGCAGATACATATTCAAGTTTAGAGAATTTTTCTTGACCGTGGAAGTTTTCCTTGAATGTTATATTAAACATAGCACCATTCGGTTGCTTGCGGAGATACTTAGACCAGCAAGAAATTTGAATACAGGAACGAGTACCAGGCTTAGGTGCGTTTTGTTCGTTGAATTTGTTGATGTATTCCCAAACCTTCATTTCTTGTTCTTTCGTAATTGCCATATTGTTAACCTCTTATTTTCTTTTTACATAGTAAATATAGTTAAAACTGCGATTATTGTCAATAAAAATAGTGTAAAATATAGTTTACAATACACTTTCGCAGTACTTGTGCAGTACGTGGCAGTTTATTCTGGTCAATTAACTATACCAAAACAACAAAACTGGCCCAGTAACGAGCCAGTCCTGCCAAACAAAACGAAGGAAAAACTATTCGTAGATACCCAAATCCATACACTTATCACGGGCATTTGCCAAACCAATCAGAGCCCAGTAATAATCGTCATCATAAATCTTTTCATAATTCGTGATGGGATCTGAGCCACTGACAAACTGTTCGTAATATGCGACCTTGAACTTCGCAAATTCCAAACTAGCCTTGGCGGCTTCAACCTTCTTCCCGGCCTGATTAAGAGTGTTGATTTCCTTAATCTTCTGGTCGGCAGTCTTCAAAAATTCTTCGTGATAAATTGTAACCATTTCTTTACTCCTTATTAGTTGTTAAAACCAGGGATTGTTAATGTAGTACTTATTACCATTTTGGTCTGTTGCGACAGTGTCACCAAAATCGTAATCACCATACTGAACATTCAACTGCGTTTCTACAGCATCGGTTAGAGTATCGCAAAACATTCTGTCAAAGACGGCTTCTTCGTCCTGTTTGGAATACTTGTAACCATTCAACAAATCCACAAATTCAGTCTGTGTGAGTGTAACATTGACCTTTCCAATTACTGTCTTTGTGTCAGTGCCATCATTCTCAACAATTTCAACTTCACAATTCAAATCGCCAACAGGAGCCGGCGAGAGTGAACTAAAGTCATATTCGGAACCGTTTGAATCATCATCATCGTCCGAACCATCGTCACACAATCCACTAGCAGCAAGCTGGTCATTCAGGTCAATGAAGTTCTTAATGAAATCGGGAGAGTTTTCCAGACCAATTCCATTAGACTGTGCATCATTGATGGCCTGACCCAAATTCTTTGCGGTCTGTTGCATCTGTTGCATCAGCTGCGGGTCCACACCGGTTTGTGCCTGGGCATTATCTTGGGTGGAGTCCACACTGGTTCCATCGTCCTTCGTTACATTCAAACCACGGGCACGAATAAGTGCGATAGCCTTTTCCAATTCGTCATCCACTGGAGTTTCAGCAACCGGAGTGAGTTCATAGTCCAACACACCCTTGATTTCGTGTTTCGGATCTGCCCATTCTGTGAACTTTTCAACCTTGGAAATGAGTCCATCAACAAATGCTCTGTACGAATCCAAATCTTCAACTTCGCCACTCTTAACTACCTTGCCCTGATTGTCAAGAACCAGATGTCCCTTTTCGTCACGAAGGTCCTTCATCCAAGGCTTAATGATTTCACGATACTTATCCCACCATTCACGGGACTGATTCTGCTTATCGTAGTTCATCATATTCGTGATATTGGTTTCAAGGATAGTGCGGTCACCCTCAGGATACAAGCGGTGAATAGCATTGTAATAAACAGAACGATAACCAGCTTCAAATTCTGCTTCGCGGCGGACCTTCGGTGAATGAATGAGCTGTTCCATCGTGTAAGATTTGCCCTTCATAAGCGGGCTAGTAAATTCGCCTGCGTCACGGGAGAAATGAAGGAAATGACATGCTTCATGAACGAAAATAGCAAAAGCCTTTTCCGCAGTCATTGGTTCATAATCAGGATGTTCCTTCATAAAGTCAGGAGATACAGTTTCATCCACGAACTTGATAGTTTTGTTCGCAATGTCTGGGACAGCAATTCGTGGAAGGTTGATCTGATCCAAATTCAAAGTATTAGTGAAATAACCACCAACACCTTCTTCCATCGGCACACCAACTGAGAAAGTGGCGAACCCAGATTCATTGTTTTCCATCGCATCCATAACAGTTGCGAAAAATTCGCGGCGACCAGGATTCGGGTCATCCAACGTCCAATCCTGGAAATCACAAGAAATGTTAAACGGCTTTTCGTCTGATTTTACGAGCATTATTTACCTCTTTTTCTAAGTTTTCTTAATTAAATATAGATTTTTTAAATCTACTTGTCAATAGTTTTTGTATTTTTCTTTGAAATAAATTTATCGTGAACTTTCATTGCTGAGACAAAGTTCTCAATTTTTTCATAGACCTTATCGTCTTCAATATAAAACGGGTCCATTCCATACCAGCGCTCAAAATTCACAATGAACTGCCAAAATCTCCAATCAGGGAAGTTCTGCTTATGAACTTGCTTGAGGTATTCATACAACGGGTCCAAACGATCTGCATCTCTCATTTCTGTTTTCCTTATAAAAAAGAAAGGAACAGTCCCGTTTCCGGGACCCGTTCCGTTTTAGTTTCGGTTAGGCGTCAATTCCAAATTCTTCAATGTAGTTTTCAACATTGAGGTTGACGTCAAACTTATCGTTGATACCACGGGCGAAGGCCACGGTCTTGAGCTTTTCGTAGTCCTGGTAAGAGTAGGCACACACAACCTGACCATTCTTGGTGATGTAACGGAAGCTCTTCCAGTCGTAGTCCGGCACATTCTTTTCGGTTTCTTCAAAAATGCGAACCAACTTACGGAAGATTTCAAGGTGCTTGCCATCCTTGGTGGCACGAAGGCGGTTGGTGACGAACGGACCGTTGTTCTTGCTATATTCGTCAAGTTCAGCAAGGATGTTGCGGTCAGTGCAGATGTGGTTAATCTTACGGAAGTAGACGTGCTTGGAAACCTTCCACTGCATAACGATGGACTTGTTCATAAGAAGTTCTTCTTCAACACGAACCATATTACGTTCGTATTCGTCATTCTTGATCTTCTTATCACGCTTGGTCATGACCTGTTCGGACTTCTTGACAACATCTGCGATTACCTGGTCCGGGTTGGCACGGTAGTCATCCGCCTGGATAACATAAACGAAGTCCGGGGAAGTAATCATCTTGTGGTCCTTGTAACCCTTGAAGCGATAAACACGGGCGTGCTTCTTACCGCTCTTGATACAGAGGCGATGCTTCATCAGGCGTTCCTGAATGTCAGCGTGTTCGGCGTCGGTGAGCGGAGCCGGTTCGTAATGGGTCTTCTTTTCTGCGGTCTTGACAGTCTTCTTCATAGAAACCTTCTTGGAGTTGAGGGTGGAAATCTTCTTGGTGGTGGTGTTGGTCTTCTTCATAGTTAGTACCTCTTGTTTTGTGGTTTTGTTTTGTTTACAGTTTAAATATAGTTATTTTAGACTGTCTTGTCAATGAATTTTGTGTATTTTTGTGTAAAAAGAAATTTACAATGAGTCAGTTTTCTCAATAACCTCATCATAAGATATGTTAATGAGCTTAACCATTTGTTCCCTCTCACGAAGGTAAATTTTCATAAACATAAAATACTCCTGGAGCCTGCGATAACAGAAATCTAACTTCTCCTTGAATGTATTCAGATCCCCCTTACAATCGTCTACTGTCCAGGTGAATCTCCAGTCTCGGTCAACGTCACGATAAAGGAGATTTTTGAAACCTTTACTGTCGGCCTGCTTACCATAACCAATACAGACCAAAACATAGGTTTTCTCTGTATGTTCCGGGTCATTCCAGTCAACACCGAAGATAGGAGCATTTTCACTATATCCGAATTGAAGCATGGCCTTCTTCCAATCTTCCGGTAAATCTTTTACATACAAAGCATTATGGTAAATTACCCAAGAACCAGGAACATTAGCTTCAATTAGTTCCTCAATCTTACCGATATTCTTAAAAATTCCCATTTTGAATTTCCTTTTTATTGCAGTTATTAACATACTTCTGTTACTACTTCATAGTTAATGTTTCGTGCTTCCAATGCCTTCTTTACACCTTCTTCCAATATGTGATACGATACTTGGAACCTTCATACAGATATGGAACCTTACCGATATAATCGTGTTCAGGATGCTTTTCCATAAACTTCAAACATTCTTGCTCAGATCCCACGAACTCACTAAATTCATACTTGTTATGGTCATTAGGATCCGAGACCTGAAAGTCAACCGGACGCATACCCAAAACCTGCGGATGTTCGTCAAGTTTCTTGTCAA
>JAEIGA010014568.1_pt1 | contig 11965 bp, 15 predicted proteins | sample 9270691 | NCBI WGS metagenome assembly JAEIGA01 (sample SAMN17057246, study PRJNA624740) | gut metagenome | biome: biome; isolation source: fecal sample | host: Bos grunniens | place: China: Xizang | collected 2019
AATTTCAACATGATCACAATAAATTGGATCCATTGTATCATTCTCCGGCTGAAGACGATAACGTCCATTTTCTTTATAGAAAGTTTTCACAGTTGCAGAATCTTCAATCAAAGCAACCACCATGTCACCGTTCTTCGCGTTTGAACGTTGTTCTACAATTACAGTATCTCCATTAAGAATACCTGCATTAATCATACTGTCGCCACGAACTTTTAACATAAATAATACTGCATTCGGCAAAAATTCGACTGGCATAGGAAAATAATCTTCAATATTTTCATGGGCAAGAATCGGTGAACCAGCAGTAACCGTACCAACAATAGGAACATTGACCATCTCTCTACGTGTGAGAGAATATTCATCATCAATAATTTCAATAGCTCTTGGCTTTGTTGGATCTCTTCGAATATAACCGTTTTCCTCGAGTGATGATAAATGCGCATGAACCGATGATGTTGATTTTAAATGTACAGCAGTACAAATTTCGCGAACTGAAGGCGGATAGCCTCTTTTCAAAATTTCATCTTTTATATATTCAAGAATCTGACGCTGTTTTTCAGTAATTTTACCAGACATGTAGTCCAACTCCTTTCTTACAAATTAATAATAGCACAAATGTACGAACATTGCAAACAAAACACGAACAAATGTTTTCTTTTTTAAGCTTAATCTATTGACATTCAAACAGATGTTCGGTATAATTCAATTATCAAATACGAACATTTGTTTGTAGAGAAGAATGATTCTGGGTATTAATTACATTCAACATTTAATTCTTTGTAATTGTTAAATATCATCAGATGTTGATAGTGGTTGTTTTAGATAGAATATAGGAGGTTAAACATATGAAAAGATTTTTTTTAATAGCTGTTATTTTAGGTGTTATTGGCATGGTTTTAATATTCCCTTTGAATATTGCAGAAGTGAACGCAACAGAATCAATCAACGCTAATTCATGTAAATATTTCACTAATTATGTAGTTGAAAAAGATGATACATTATGGGACATTGCAGAAGAGAACATGGGACCTGGATATGATTCTATTTACGAATATATTGATGAAGTTATGAAAAGTAATCATTTAGAAAGCACCGATATACGCTATGGTCAGATGTTAATTCTTCCATATTATACCGATGCTCCATTAAATGATCTGTAATTATTGTTTTTCTCTCAGTATAACCGCCTTAGCCGCCATGCGACGCCGGCTATCTTCAAGTGATGCATAGTGCTTTTTAGTTGTATTTACATCCTTATGTCCAAGAACATCAGCAACCAAATATATGTCGCCTGTTTCATTGTAAAGGTTTGTACCGTAAGTGCTTCTTAATTTATGAGGTGTGATATTTTTCATTGTCGTAACTGTTTTAGCATATTTTTTTACAAGATTTTCTACAGATCGAACAGACATACGTTTTCTTTGCATAGACAAGAACAACGCATTTTTATGCCCATCTAAAGCGTCTATTTGCTGCCTTTCATCTAAATATGGCAGAAGCGCTTCTAATACTTCATCACTAAAATATACGACAACTTCATTTCCACCTTTTCGAATAATTCGTATTCCGTTATTTTTAAGATCTATATCATCAATATTTAAACCTACACATTCTGAAACTCGAATTCCTGTCCCAAGAAAAAGTGTTAGTAATGCTAAATCACGTACTTTTGTTTTTTCATGATAGGCAAGTTGCTTTTCTGTCATTTGCTCACCAGATTCTACATTATCTAAAAGACGTGCAACTTCGTCAATATCTAATCTAATAATTGTCTTATCATGTAGTTTTGGAGCAGAAACAAGTATTGCAGGATTCGTTACAATTAATTCTTTTTTAAAATAATAATTATAAAATGTTTTTAAAGATGCTAATTTTCTTGCAATTCCGCGTTCTGTATTCGTATAAGTTTTCCCGTCTTTTTCATATAATTTTAGATATTCCAGATATTCTTCAATATCCAACGCTTTAATCTGATCCAAAATATCTAATGGTATATCGCGCATCTTCATATGACCAATTTCTGGATTATATTCTTGAAGGAACTCAAAGAAAATACGAAGATCATAACCATAACCAAGTCGTGTTCTGGATGATGTTCTAGGTTCAATCCCACGAAAGAAGGAGAGTGTAAATGCCGGTAATTCCGCCATTAATATACGTAATTTTCGTTGGTTTTCAATATTATTTTGTTCTTGATAAGAATATTCTTTCAAAACAATTTCCTTTCTAAACGCTAAAATCTTATTTCAATTTTTTTATAGTTGTCTCATCAAGTTTAGGCCATGAAGGTATATTCCCATTAATTATTGCAGTAAACATTTTATCTATAACTCCGGGATTTTCTGTATTTAGTTGTTTAAGCAAATTTTTCATATATTCACGTTTTGTAACACCATCGGCCGGACAAGGATTCTTACTAATTGGAAGTTCATATTTATTTTGAAATCCAATAACATCGGCTTCATATACGAATAATAAAGGACGAATAACTGTAAGATCCATTCTGTCTAAATAAGTCACAGGAGAATAACAATAAAAACGACCTTCAAACATCAATGACATCATCATTGTTTCTACCAAATCATCTCTATGGTGTCCATAAGCTACCTTATTACATCCACGAGCTTTTGCAACTTCATTTAATGAACCTTTACGCATTTTAGCACATAACGAACATGGGTTCTTTTCTTTGCGTTCATCAAAGATGATCTGACCGATATCTGTCTTAACAACTGTATATGGTACATCTAATGATTCACAGAGTTTTGCAATTTCTGATGTATCAAAAGCATCAAATCCAAGATCAACAGTAATGGCTTCAATTTCGAATGGATTTGGATAAAAGCGTTTAAGTCCATGCAATGCATATAATAAAGTTAAACTGTCTTTACCTCCGGAAATTCCAATCGCAATTTTATCACCAGGCTGAATCATTTGGTAAGTATCAACAGCTTTACGTGTGTAGCTTAAGAGTTGTTGTAATTTCATATTATTAAACCTTTCATATTTGTAATTATTATCTATAGAATGCCTTAAGTGGATATAGAATAACATATTCGTTCTTTTTTTGCAATAACTTTTCGGAAAAGCTGTGTTTCGCGAATAGTTGTAAATTGATTAATAAGAGCTGCTCTTTTATAAACAGCTCCTTATCCTCAATATTTTATGTTACATATTACGAAGTTTGTTCAGCAAATCTTCAAAGTATGTCGGTAATGATGTTTCAAATTCCATATATTCACCTGTCGTTGGATGAATAAATCCAAATACTTTCGCATGTAATACCTGACCGCATGTTTTATATGGCTGTTTCATTGAACCGTAAACTTCATCACCAAGTAAAGGATGTCCAATAGATGACATATGAACACGAATTTGATGGGTGCGTCCGGTTTCAAGCTGACATTCCACATAAGTATATTTTCCAAAACGTTCAAGCACTTTATAATGAGTCACTGCGGATTTTCCATTTTTATGATTAATGGCCATTTTCTTGCGATCTACAGGATGTCTTCCGATCGGTGCATCAATGGTTCCTTGATTATCTTTTAAATTGTTATATACAATCGCATGATATTTACGTGTAATGCTATGAACTTTTAATTGTTCTGCAATACAGTTATGTGATTTGTCATTCTTACATATGATAAGAACCCCTGTCGTGTCTTTGTCAATTCGATGAACGATTCCAGGGCGCATGACACCATTGATCGATGATAACGAATCTTTGCAATGATATAGTAAAGCATTAACAAGTGTTCCGTCCATGTGACCGGCACTTGGATGAACGACCATATCTTTTGGCTTATTAACAAGTAAAATATCTTCATCCTCATAAAGAATGTCCAAAGGGATGTTTTGAGCTTCAATATCAAGGCTTACAGGCTCTGGAAGGCATATAGCCACACTTTCTCCTGTTCTTACCTTATAATTGGCTTTAACAGGTTTTAAATCCACTGTAACCATATTGTCTTTAATTAATTTTTGTATATAAGAACGTGAAACATCATCGAGATGTTCACTAACAAAGCGATCGATTCGCACATTATCAAACTCTGCTTCTACAATCCAATCAGTCATGCTTCTCTCCTTTTTTAAAACTCAAAAAGTCAAAATCTGAATCTTCTTTGTAAACTACTAAAGAAACAAGAATAAGTAAACCTGCAGCAACACAAACATAGATATCTGCCACGTTAAAGATTGGGAAATTAATTAATTCAAAATAAATAAAATCGACGACATATTGACGAAATACACGATCAATAAAATTGCCTATAGCACCTGATACAAGAAGTATAGAAACAATTCTCAACCATATATATTTCTTCGTATTAGGTATTTTATAAAAAATATAGAATACTGCAGCTAAAATCAAAACAGTCGTTACAATTAAAATTGGAATCTGACCTTGCATGATTCCCCATACCGCTCCTCTATTCTCGTGGTAAGTAAAGGATAAAACATCCTGAATTAATGGAATACTTGAAACAGGCTTTATATGTGTAAGTACCATATACTTTGTCCATTGATCAAATATAACAAGAATAATTGTCCATATAATCGCTTTTAAATATTTCATATACAAGCTATAATCCCTTCTAAAATTTCCTGATCAGATAATTCCTGATATATGATTGCATTGCCTATAGATTCTAGCAGAATAAACTTAACTTTACCTGCATCCATTTTTTTATCTGATTTGGTCGTATATAAAATATCTTTTATATCCAAATCTTCTGCTTTTAGAGATAAAGAAAAACTATTAAATGTCATTTTAATATCATCGAATTCCCATTGCGAGATCCATCCTTTATTTAATGATATAAAGGCTGCTGCAATACTTCCTATAGCAATACATTCACCGTGAAGCCACTTAAAATTCTTAAGTTTTTCAATGGCATGTCCTACGGTATGACCGAAATTCAGCAAAGCTCTTTCGCCTTGCTCTTTTGGATCATGTTCTACGACTTCTCCTTTGATCAAACAGCTTTTATAAACCATTTCTTCAAGAATATCATATTCCTTTGCAACAATCTGATTTTTATGATTTTTTATCCATTCATAATACTTCTTGTCTTTTATCAATCCATGCTTAATTACTTCGGCCATGCCAGCAGCTAGTTCACGATCATCTAAAGTTATTAACGTATTTAAATTCATATATACCAAAGCTGGCTGATGAAAAGCACCAACCATATTTTTATATTGCTGAAAATCAACACCCGTTTTTCCACCAATGCTGCTATCAACTTGAGCTAGTAATGATGTTGGAATCTGAACAAATGAAATACCTCTAAGATAAGTTGCAGCTGCATATCCTGTCATATCTCCTGTCACACCGCCGCCTAAAGCAATTAGATAATCTTTTCGATCAAATTTCTCAAGAATCAGTTTTTCATAGATCTTTTCAATAACAGATAAATTTTTATTTGCTTCGCCAGCTTCAAATACAAAGCTGACAACCTTTGACGCAATGTTTTTACAGATATTTTTGATATCGTTTAAATATAAAGGAGCTACATTAGTATCTGTAATGATACAAACTTTACGTTCAGATATTCCAATCTGTCTTAATTTATCTTCTAAATGTTCAAAAGATGAATCGAAACAGATATCATATAATTTTTTATTATCATCTTGGATTTCTAATGTTTTCAATATTAATCGCATCCTTTACATATTTATTATTGTATAAAAAGAGTCTGACAGATAAAGTTGCTCTGTACAGACTCTATTCAAACTCAAATTATTATTTATCAAAAATACTTGCAATATCTTTGATCATTGTATCATCATCCATTGATACTGTTTCATCCAAATCTTCTTCTGCTGGTTTTGTTTTTTCTTCAGCTACTTTTGCAGCGGCTTCTTGATAAAGAGGTTCAGCTACAGGCGCTTCACTAACAACAAGGGATTCAACCTGAGCTAATTTAATATCAAAAGCCTCACTGTTTAATAATTCAACCTGAGCTGCTGCCAATGCCTTATACTGTGCTTTATAAGATTCATATTTCTGAAGAAGCTCTAATGTTGTAGAATGAATATTTTCTAATTCGGATTTTGCGTCTGCTAAAATTGCTTCAGCTTTCACACGTGCTTCTTGTTCAATCACAGCGGCGTTTGTTTTTGCAGATGCAATTGTTTCTTCGGAAGTTGTTTCAGCTAAAACTAAAGCTTTCTGTAAGGATTTTTCGATGCCTTTATAACGATTTAAACTTTCGTTCATAAGTGACATTTTATTTTTAAGTTCCATATTTTCTCTGTATAACGTTTCATAATCCGAATAGAGATTTGTTAAAAAAGTATCTACATCAGCTTTGGAATAACCCATACCTGATTTAAATGTTTTTGCCTGGACATCAATTGGTGTTAACATAGAAATTCCTCCTATACATACTTATGTATCTCAACGATACATTTGTTTTTCTTTGATTTATTTTGACTATCAACAAAAATAAATTTCCCTTTATGACGAACTGAAATTCGATCATTATCTTTTAAAGCAGCTCCATTAGAGGTGTTCAATCGTCCATTAATATAAACTTGTCCCGATTCTATTAAAGCACAAGATTGCGACCGAGATGATCGAAAAGCAAGACTTATAACAGCATCTAAACGTATCGAACTAACAGAACCTTTTATAATTTCAAATTTGGGACAAAGTAATTTATCGGACAATACACTCTCAGATACAATAACATTTGTATGACGAACCTGATTTAATTCATTTATAATCAATGATTTTACACGTTCTAGACATAATACATATGCAGATGTATCATCAATAATAATGTCTCCTATGCATGATCTTTCCAATCCCAATCCTAAAATGCTGCCAAGAAAATCTCTATGTGTCAACAATTCTGAAAATTTTTTGCTGATAGGACTTATCTTAAGCCAGCATACAGGAAATTCATAAAATTCGTTAGATTCTGAAAAACATGCAATCTGACGTTCTGCAAAATCATATCCGCCATATAATACAGGTCGAATAGAACCTTTATAATAATTGTGAATAAGACTCTGCTGATTCATGTCTAAAAAATCTGTAAAGCAAGGTCTGTTTTGATAATAACTTCGATCGGATAAATCTTCAATATGCTTTAGAAACATCTGTTCTTCTTTTGTCATATAATTTCACCTCAAAACAAGACATAAATTTGCACCATAATTCGCAATTAAATACAAAATAATTGGCGACATATCTACACCACGTATTTGAAAAGCTGAGTGTTTTAACATTTTACGGATTGGATTCAACATAGGATCCATCACGTTCGCCATTGTCATTTGAAATTTTGCAAGTCCTTTAATCCAACTCACAGCTGTATAAATAAGAACTGCATATTGAACGAACGTACAAAACCAATAGAAAAGACTAATTAAATATACATACAAGTGATTTCACCTCTAGAAATAATCATTAAATGATGGCATACGAATACCGGAAGAAATCACTTCTTGAAGATCTCCTGAAATATCAATACTTTCTGGAGTAACAATGAAAATATAATTTGAAATTCTTTCAATATTACCTTCCAAAGCATAACAAGAACCACAAATAAAATCAATAATACGCTGTGCCACTTCAAGATCAATGCCTTCAAGATTAACTACAGCTGCACGACCTGTCAATAATACATCACTAATTGCTCTTGAATCTTCAAAAACCTGTGGTCGTAATACACATACTTCACCGTGTGATGCTGCCGATTTTAATGGAATAATCTTATTTTTTGATTCGGAATGACGTTCTGAAACTGATTTAATTGGTTTGATCATAGTTTCTTTTTTTTCTGTCTTTTTAGTGAATGTTTTTGTTTCTTTTTTAGGCTCTGTTGTTTCTTTTTTGAAAATCTTTTTCTTTACAACAGGCGCAGGAATATCATCGTATTCTTCCTCGTCATCATATCCATCATCGTATTCATCGTATTCGTCATAATCATCATAATCGTCTTTTATACGAAACATATCAATAAATTTTTCTAATCCTTTAGCCATGAATGATCTCCTAACTATGTTTTATATTATAAATAATTTCTTTCGCCAAAAATACCGGTGCCTACACGAACCATTGTAGCACCTTCTTCGATGGCAACTTCATAATCACCTGTCATTCCCATCGAAAGCACACTCATAGTAACATTATCAATGTTTTTATGCGTGATGTCAACCGATAATTGTTTCAAATTTCTAAAATACAAACGATTATCTTCTGGATTATCCGTAAATGGTGCCACTGTCATAAGCCCTTTAATATGTACATTTTTTAGTTTTGAAACCTGATTTACAAGTTCAATGACTTCTTCCGTATTTAATCCAAATTTTGAACTTTCCTCGGAAATATTTACTTCGATTAAAATATCAACTTCAACATTTTTCTTTATAGCCTCAGTGCTGATCTGTTCTGCAAGACGAAAAGAATCTACAGAATGAATGAGTTTAACTTTATCAACGATATATTTAACTTTATTACGTTGTAAATGTCCGATCATATGCCAATTCAAAGGTTCATTGATCGTACTTATTTTATCTGTTAATTCCTGTACTTTATTTTCACCATAATCAAGAATTCCCATCTCCATGACTTCATAAATTGCACTGACAGGTTTTGTCTTACTTACAGCGATTAATGTCACATCTTCACGCTTTCTTCCGGAACGATCACATGCTGATTGAATACGCTGTTCAACCTGATTTACATTCTCTTTTATCATAAATATCATCTCCTAATATACAATTTGGTCTTCCGAAACATTTTCACTGTTTAATACAATATTATCATAAAGATCGACACTATAATCGAAATTATCCTCTACAATACAGTAGTCTTTATTTTTGTGTAATACATTTACAATTTCAAACTGCGTATAACCTTTGTTGACGTTATATACCCCATCCAGTTTGCCCGTTGCACCTATTTGAAAACGCTCTTCTTTATTATCCGAATTGATTTTACCAATATAATCACCAAGTTCAAAATCCTCAGTACTTACATAAAAATGTGTATCATCTTGATAATAAATGCCAGATGTTCGAAAATCTGCCACTAATTCTCCATCTTCATTCATGCGCTCACAATAAAATCCGGATTCGTATGAACGATTATCCTCAATTAAATATTGAATCGGAATCTTATAAAAGTCTTTTTGCAATAAAGCAGATGTTGGAATTTTTAATCCGGATACCTTTTTGAAAATAATTTCGATATCTAAATATCGTTCAGAAATATATCGTACCATGTAATCATTTAATGACAAAACACCGTACATACCATCTGCACCCTGATAAACATATAAATCAGCGTTCGTTTCTATATTATCTTTTGTAAAAATAATATCTACCGAAGGTATATCAGACATTTCTTCTGCCTGTTCATCTGAAAGAGGAATGACTATTTGCCATTTATGATTATATACAAGTTTATATACAGGCTGATCTTTTTGAATATATGTATATGGATCAACTTGAATATTTTCATTTGATCTTCGATACAGATCGTTATTAATATCAGAAATCGTAAGATCTTCAAATCCATCATAAGTATATGAAATAATTCCGCTTGAAGGTGCAAGAATTATCTTGCCTTTTGAACTTTTTAACTCATGATTTTTAATTTCTGAGTCACTGATCATTTCTGTGGATAAACTTTGCATATTGTAATTCAATGAATAAATCTGTCCATATTGACTATCTGTAAAATTTTTTGAAAATACTGTAATCTGATCTCTCATCTCGTCATAGTCTAAAAATGATTTAGATACTTGCGATGACGTAGATTCATTATCTATTGGAGGATTTGAATTCAATAAATATATTTTACCAGAATTGGATACCTTCTCTCCTTCACCAACATAAAAATTAATATATCCATCGTCTGTAGCTAAAATAACTTCTTCATCACGTATACAGATTCCAGTAAATGAAGCACTATTTACAATTTGTCCTTGTTCAACACGACATACAGAAACAGTTTCTTTTAACATATTGACAATGATAGTGATTGTCAAATAGACAAATATAATCGAAAATACAATAAATCCAATGTTCAACTGAAATTTTGATGTATTTTTCTGTTTAGTCATGAAGTAATCTCCTTATCTATCATTTTCTTCTTAGCTTAAAAGCTTAAGTGCCGATCCATTCGTATAGAAATATTTTTTTCCTTGAAAACTACCATGTGTGGACATATGTTCCATGAATTCGTCATGAAGCTTCCACCAACTGGTCTGCCAATTTGAAAAAAGTGCGTCTTTTTCTGGGATGCGGCTAAACAAGCGTTCAATAACAATTGAAGGTTCCAAATGTTCGATAAATAAACGCAGTCGTTCGAAATATTCTTCTTTTGAACAAATCTGAAAATCACCATGTAAATATTCATTTGCCATACATGTATCTTTAGCTATATATAAAGAATGTATTTTAACAAGGTCATTCTTCATAATTGAAACAATTTTACTTGTTTCAATGACATCAATCTGCGTATCATAAGGCAGATTTAAAATGACATGCGTACACAGGAAAAAACCATAAGATTTTATACGCATACATGCATCAATATATTCTGCCAAACCATGTCCTCGATTTATTTTATCAAGTGTATGATAATTTGAACTTTGAAGTCCTAATTCGATCGTTATAGCTACACCATAAGATTCAGATATAGAATGAAGCACCTCTAAATATTTATTATTAACACAGTCTGGTCGTGTTGAAACAGAAATTTCAACAATACCATCCACACTTGCTGCTTCGTTCATATAAATAGCAAATTGTTCAATAGGCATAAACGTATTTGTATAATTTTGAAAGTATGCAATGAATTTTTCCGCTTTATATTTTTTTTGAATAAATTCTCTTGTCTTCAACAATTGTTCTTTCACAGATACTGTTGATGACATAGCTTCAAATCCTGTTCCAAGATCTGAACAAAATGTACAACCTTTACCTCCTAATCGATTTGGACACGTAATCGGTAAATTCACCGGCAGTTTATATACCTTTGCTTTATAATGTTTTTTTAAATACTCTGAATATTTATTATATATATTTTCATAAACCATATCTTAATATTATATCTCTTTTTTTATAATATTTAAAGTCTATTTTTATATATATGTATAATTACAGACATCATGTAAATACTATATTATATAGGAGGTGGATTCATTGAAATATAATTGGCTTGATTTGATTTCTTTGATTTTAATTATTATAGGTGCATTAAACTGGGGACTCATTGGTTTGTTTAATTTTGATCTCGTAGCTGCTCTTTTTGGTACAATGTCCATGATTTCAAGAATTGTTTATAGTTTGGTTGGAATTTCCGGATTATATGCACTTTCATTTTTTATGAAGTTTAACGAAAAATAAAAAAAGACTCGAACCCTGGTTCGAGTCTTTTTTTATTTTATAAAGAGATAATAATGTTTTCTTTAAATTGATCAGGTATGCGATCAGCATCAACAGAAATGCTAATTGTAAAATTAACATTGAATCTGGAAGAAATATCACTTAATTTGGAAAGGACGAATCCGATATATTCTTCAGTGACACAAGAAACAGTGATAAAACTATCTAAATACATAGCTTCTAAATCATGATCCTGAGAAATAACACCAGAGATGAATCCTAAGAAAGCATCATATGTATCAACTGGATAATCGCTTAAGTTGATTAAACGAATCTTGTTACTAAGTTCATACATATGTTTATTATTCTTGTCCAAATAAACAACATTACCGTTAGCTGTCTTAACGTCTTCGTTTGCTTTCTGGATTAAATATTTTGTTTTACCCTTTCCTTTTAAACCTGCAATGATCTGTATCATTTTGATCTCCTCCTCTATATGTCCATCGTCTTATTTTAGGAATAATAAGCTTATATACATTATAGTATAAGCTGACTGAAAATTCAATCTCTATTTAGTAATTTTGTTCAATAGAATATTCATTTCTGAATACAA
>JAEIGA010014569.1_pt1 | contig 11964 bp, 8 predicted proteins | sample 9270691 | NCBI WGS metagenome assembly JAEIGA01 (sample SAMN17057246, study PRJNA624740) | gut metagenome | biome: biome; isolation source: fecal sample | host: Bos grunniens | place: China: Xizang | collected 2019
ATCTTAAGAACCGTTCATCTGCAACCCCTCAGGGGCATGTTCTGATGCAGACAGTAGAGGAACTTGGAATAGTGAACCAGATTTCTGCCACCACATCAGACTGGATGAAAATCCCCTACCCTGCAATAAAGATGGGCCCGGGACAATCTGCCAGAAGCCATAAGGCAGACGAGTTCATAAAAATTGGGGAGATTCAGGGGGCAATAGAAGGATATATTAATTTTATAAAGCATATAAAATAAGTTTATGGGAACTTTATGGAGCAAAGGAACCAGCGCCACCCAGATTGTGGAGGACTTCACAGTTGGAAATGACAGGGTACTGGACCTCAGACTTGCAAAACATGACGTTATGGGATCAAAAGCCCATATCAAAATGCTGGAATCAATAGGACTTCTTGAGAAAGAGGAACTTGATATACTTACAGCAGGCCTTGATGCCATTCTTGGAGAGATAGAAAGGGGCGAGTTTGTACTTGGAGACGACGTGGAGGATATCCACTCACAGGTTGAGTTCCTTCTTACCCAAAGGTTCGGAGAGATTGGAAAGAAGATCCACTCGGGAAGATCGAGGAACGACCAGGTTCTTGTAGACCTGAAACTGTTCCTGCGTGAAGAACTTGAGATTATCAGAGATGAGGTTGTTGCCCTGTTTGATACCCTGCAGGCATTGAGCGAGAAACACAAGAATGTGCTTCTTCCCGGCTACACCCACGCACAGATTGCAATGCCTTCATCATTCGGTCTGTGGTTTGGAGCATACGCAGAGGCATTGACAGATGATATGCACATGCTTAAGGGAGCATACAACGTAGTAAACCAGAACCCGCTCGGATCTGCAGCAGGATACGGCAGCTCATTCCCATTGGACAGGGATATGACAACAGAACTTCTTGGATTCTCAACCATGAACTACAACGTTGTAGCGGCACAGCTGAGCCGAGGCAAGAGCGAGAAAGCAGTGGCATCTGCCCTATCACAGCTTGCTCTTACCCTCAACAAGTTTGCTGCAGACTGCTGCATGTACATGTGCCCCAACTTTGGTTTCATCAAGTTTCCCGACGAACTCACAACAGGTTCAAGCATCATGCCGCACAAGAAGAACCCTGATGTATGGGAGATCTTGAGAGGTATCTGCAACAGAATCCAGAGCCTTCCCAATGAGATAAGCCTTATGACAACCAACATGGCTCACGGATACCACAGGGATTACCAACTTTTGAAAGATGTACTGTTCCCTGGACTTGAGCAGATGCACAAATGTCTGTTTATGGCCAAATACATGCTTGAGAACATCTCTGTAAATGAGGACATCCTTTCAGATCCAAAATACAAATACCTGTTTACCGTAGAGGTTGTAAACAACAGGGTACTTGAAGGAATGCCGTTCAGGGATGCCTACAAGAGCGTTGGAATTGAGGTTAACGAGGGCAAGTTTGAGTTTGATGCAAACACCGGCCTTAACCACACCCACAAAGGAAGTCTTGGAAATCTCTGCACAGAAGAGATTAAGGATAAAATGAAAAAAGCAGCTTTCTAAGCTGCTTTTTTCATTAATCATCTATTCTTTCTCCATTATTGTGGAACCATCCTGTCTGAAGAAGTGTATACTCCGTATTGTTCTTCACTTTAATGCTGCAGCCATATTTTCTGCACCACTTGTGTTTTATACTTGTAAACCACCCTTTGGTAAGGTAAGCTCCTAAAATTGGATTTGTCTGCAAGATAAAGGACTTGATATTTCTCTCTTTAACGTAATAGGCCAACTGCCTTTCCAGTGTCTCATCAATAATAATGCTTGATGAAATCTCACCTGTACCATTGCACATCGGGCATTTTTCGTTAACATTAATTTCAGTAGCGGGTCTCACTCTCTGCCTTGTAATCTGCATGAGGCCAAATTTTGTAAGAGGAAGGACATTATGTTTTGCCCTGTCTGTAGAGAGGAGCTCCTGCATATACTTGTGGAGCTTGTTCTTGTTCTCATTGGTCTCCATATCAATGAAGTCTACAATGATGATACCTCCCATATCCCTCAGCCTCAACTGCCTTGCTATCTCTTCAGCCGCATGCATGTTTACCTCCAAAGTATTCTGCTCCTGGTCAACCCCCTGCTTTGCCCTTATTCCACTGTTTACATCTACAACATGCAGAGCCTCCGTGTGTTCTATCACAATATAGGCACCCTGTTTAAGTGGAACTACGCGGCCAAAAGCACCTTTTATCTGTCTGGTTACATCAAAATGGTCAAAAATGGGATTCTCGCCTCTGTATAGCTTTACAATCTTCTCCTGCTCGGGAGCAATAGTTGAGATGTACTCCCTTACTTCTTCATAAACACCCTCATCGTTTACATAGATATTTGAGAACGAATCATTCAGCAAATCCCTCAAGATTGTTGTGGTTCTGCTGTTCTCTGTAAACAGGAGCTGGGGTGGTTTGCAGGAAATGAGTTTTGTCCAGCAATCTTCCCATTTCTTTATGAGCATTTTTAGTTCTGCATCCAGAACTGCAGCTTTCTTGCCCTCTGCGGCGGTTCTTATGATAACGCCGTAATTTCTTGGCAAAATACTGTAAACCAGGCGCTCAAGCCTTCTTTTTTCTTCTTTGGAAGAAATTTTCTGCGAAACGCTTACTTTGTCTGCAAAAGGCAACAATACAACGTTTCTTCCCGCTATGGATATTTCTGCTGTTAGCCTTGAACCCTTAGTTGAGATCGGTTCTTTAACAATCTGAACTATGATTGGCTGACCAGGCTGTAAAACATCCCCTATCTTACCCTCTTTCTCGAGGATACTTCCAATTTTAATATTGGAGTAGAAGGTTCTCAAATCCCTGTTGGGATTTATTTGCTTGGCAAAATAATCAAAAGCCCTGAAATTGAAACCCAGATCCAGATAGTGGATAAAAGCGTCCTTGTCGTCCCCTATATCTACAAACGCTGCATTCAGTGCCGGCATAATCTTCTTTACCTTGCCCAGATATACATCGCCTACAGAATAGGATCCGTTGTTCTGCTCCTTGTTCAACTCTGCGAGCCTGTGATTGTCCAACAGCGCTATTGAAATCTCTGTTGAACTTACATCAATAATCAGATCCTTCTCCATCCGTCTATTAAAAAAGATAAGAGAGTGGATTATGGCCACTCTCTTAATAATTCATCAGACCAAATGCCTACAAACTATTTACGCTTCTTATGTCTGTTCTTACGAAGACGTTTTTTACGTTTGTGAGTAGCCATCTTATGTCTCTTTCTTTTCTTTCCGCTTGGCATAATCGTAAATTTTTAAAATATATAGTTAATTGTTAATTTCCTTTGCTGTAGCACCGTCAATTATTTAACGTTGCCTTTAACTTTGGTCATGAATACCTTCGCAGGTTTGAATGAAGGAATGTTGTGCTCAGGAATGATCAAAGTAGTGTTCTTAGAAATATTTCTTGCTGTCTTTTTAGCACGTTTCTTTACAATAAAGCTACCGAATCCACGCAAATACACATTATTATCCTTAGCCAATGAATCCTTCACACTCTCCATAAAAGACTCAATTACGTTCTGCACTGCTATCTTCTCAATACCTGTCGCCTTCGCAACCTCATTAACGATATCTGCTTTAGTCATAATAATTTATATAATTAAAAGGTTAGTTATTTTTTTGGGACAACAAAAGTAGGGTATTTTTTCTGAATTTCAATAACAAATGTAAAAAAATAGCACTTTTTTTTTGTTTGTATTAAAAATTGCTCCAATTGAAAGTTTGGCATATATATTGACCCTATATATATCCCCTTCCCAAACGGGAAGATACGGTTATTATTACTGACATTTTGACATATTATACAATATAGAGAACATGAAGATTCCAAAATTTTCAATAAACCAGATGGAGAGCGGAGAGATAAACATAATTCCGGTACTTGACATAAACGGAAGTGCCAATATGGATGAGGTTGATATGCCAAACACATTGCCTATTCTGGCATTGAGGGATGCTGTGCTGTTTCCCGGAACAATACTGCCCATTACTGTAGGACGCGAAAAGTCACTCAGGCTTGTAAAGGCACTGCACAAGTCCAGCAACATTATAGGAACTGTAACACAGAAGGATGCAATAGTTGAAGAACCTGTAAAGGACGACCTGTTCCACATTGGAACCAGTGCAAGGATTGTAAGGATCCTCGAGATGCCGGACGGGGCCTTCACCGTCATTCTTCAGGGAATAAAGAGGTTCACCCTCGATACCATCATAGCGGAAGAACCGTACCTTATAGGCACAGTAACCTACAGGGAGGATATCCTCAACGACCAGCAGAATGTTGTTGAGCCCCTTATGAGTTCTATCAAGGATGCGGCACTGTATGTGATAAAGATGACACCGCACATGCCACAGGAGACTGCTGTTGCCATAAAAGGGATTGCAGATCCAAAGTTCCTGATAAACATGATTGCCACCAATCTGGACAATGACCTTACTCCCGACAAGCTTGACATTCTCTCTGCAGATGACATAATCACCAGAGGATACAAGCTTCTTGGTGCCCTGAACAAGCACGTTGAGATATTGAAGATCAAGGATGATATCCAGCAGAAGGTAAAGAGCGAGATTGACCAGCAGCAGAGGGAATATTACCTGAACAGCCAGCTTAAGACCATCCAGGAGGAGCTTGGAATGGACGGCAACGGGAAAGATGTGGCAGATTTGCGCCAGAGGGCAAAAACCAAAGACTGGCCGCAGGAGGTTGCAAAAGCATTTGAGAAGGAACTTGCAAGGCTTGAAAGATCCAACCCCAACTCACCTGAGTACGGTGTGCAGATGAACTACGTGGAGTTCATCCTGGATTTGCCATGGAATTATATGACCAAGGACAACCTGGACATGAAACATGCCCAGAAAGTTCTTGACAAAGACCATTTTGGGCTTGAAAGCGTTAAGGACAGGATAATTGAGTACCTTGCAGTGCTCAAGCTTAAGGGGAACATGAAATCCCCTATCCTTTGCTTGTATGGTCCTCCGGGTGTTGGCAAGACCTCATTGGGAAAATCAATTGCAAAAGCCTTGGGCAGAAAATATGGCAGGATCTCTTTGGGAGGCCTTCACGACGAGTCTGAGATAAGGGGACACAGAAAGACATATATTGGTGCAATGGCAGGACGCATAATGCAGACCATAAGCAAGGCCGGCAGTTCAAACCCTGTAATTGTACTTGACGAGATAGACAAGGTGAGTGCAGACTATAAGGGAGATCCGGCATCGGCATTGCTTGAGGCGCTGGATCCTGAGCAGAATACCACTTTCCACGACAACTACCTGGATCTTGACTACGATTTGTCAAAGGTGCTGTTCATTACAACCGCCAACAACATAAGCACCATCCATCCGGCACTTAAAGACAGGATGGAGATGATACCTGTAAGCGGATACCTTGCAGAAGAGAAATACCATATAGCAAAGGACTACCTTATCCCAAAACAGCGTGAGGCACACGGTCTTGAGGCAGGCAACTTCAAGATAAACAAGGCTGGAATTGAGACCATAATTGACAAATACACAAGGGAATCGGGAGTAAGGACCCTCGACAAGCAGATTGCCAAGCTTGCAAGGAACATTGCCAAGAAGATTGCCCTTGAGGAGGAACTTCCTGCTCATCTGGATGCCAAACTTGTGCAGGAGATACTCGGACTTCCTACCAACAGCCACGACATGCAGAAAGGGAACGAGGCCGCAGGTGTTGTTACCGGCCTTGCATGGACAGAGATGGGTGGTGAAATACTGTTTGTGGAGACAAGCCTGAGCAAAGGCAAAGGTGCTCTGACCACTACCGGTAACCTTGGAGATGTAATGAAGGAGTCTGCTATGATTGCGTACCAGTACATCAAGGCCCATCCGGAACTGCTTGGCTTGAAGCCTGAGGATATCCAGGAGAAGGATGTACATATTCATGTACCTGAGGGAGCAATACCTAAAGACGGCCCTTCTGCCGGCATTACAATGGTAAGTTCAATGGCTTCTGCCTTTATGGAGAAGCCTGTAAAGAAAGCCATTGCAATGACAGGAGAGATGACCTTGAGAGGCAAGGTCCTCCCTGTGGGTGGAATAAAGGAGAAGATTCTTGCTGCCAAAAGGGCAGGAATTACAACCATAATCCTTTCGCAGGAGAATGAGAAGGATATCAAGGATATCAAGGAAGTATATATCAAGGGGCTCAATTTCCATTATGTACAGACAATGGAAGATGTAATAAAATTCATTTTCTGAGATGGACGTAAAGATTCAGCAACAGTGGAAGGAGCAGCTCAAAGGTGAATTTGAGAAGGAGTATTTTCAGAAACTTGTGGGGTTCCTTCATGCAGAAAAAGCTGTCGGGAAGACAATATATCCTCCCGGCAGCCAAATTTTCAATGCATTTGAACTCACACCGTTCAATCAGGTGAAGGTTGTGATACTCGGGCAGGACCCTTACCACGGGCCCAACCAGGCACACGGCCTCTCATTTTCTGTTCCCGACGGGATTCCGGCACCTCCGTCACTGAAGAACATCTACAAGGAGATTGAAAGCGATCTTGGAGTGACGGTGAACAAGAACGGCAATCTTGAGAACTGGGCAAAGCAGGGTGTGTTCCTGTTGAATGCAGTACTTACAGTAGAAGCTTCAAAACCCGCCTCCCACAGCAAAATAGGGTGGACAGAATTCACTGATGCTGTTATAAAAACCATTTCCGACAACTCAGAAGGGATTGTCTTTATGCTTTGGGGAAATTTTGCAAGAAGCAAGAAAGAGCTGATAGACAGTACAAAACATTATATTTTGGAGGCAGCTCACCCATCTCCTCTTGCGCGTGGCGCGTTTTTTGGATGCAAACACTTCTCAAAATGCAACAATATACTCGCCTCACTTGGCAAGAAACCAATTGAATGGGTTCTGTAACTTGACAGTGCGGCACTAAAACCAAAAATTATGAGAAGATCATTTTACACATTGGCAATGGCAGCTATTGCACTTTTACTTTCAATTACATCATGCAACGGTTCCATTCCGGTTGAAAGCCATTGGAGTGTTGAATCATTGTATTCCAACGGCAGCCAGATAGAAATTCCGGCAGGACACAATCCGGGAATTTCGTTCCTTAAAGATTCAAAGATTGCTGGCGAGACCGGCTGCAACCGTTTCTTTGGTGATTTCAGGACAGATGGTGCAGAAATTTCATTTGCAAACATGGGCTCAACAAGAATGATGTGCCCGCAGATGGCATTTGAAAACTCCTATATGCAGGCATTGGACAATGTAGCCTCGTTTGAATTTGAAACGGACAAACTCATTCTTAAAGACAAGGACGGGAATACAATTGTCGTACTGAAAAAAATGGACGTGAACGGACAGGAAAATTAATTGCATCCAAGTTTTCACTATATTTGTATGTAAAAATTTTCACAATGCATACAGCTTTATTTCCAGGATCATTTGATCCGTTTACCATAGGACACTATGAGGTGCTTGAATCTGCGCTGCAAATATTTGACAAGGTTATTGTAGCGGTAGGCTACAACAGCGCAAAAAAAGGGTTCTTCACACCACAGACAAGAGTTGAAATAATAAAGCAGGCGGTAGCTCACCTTCCAAACGTGGAAGTATGCAGCTACAGCGGCCTTACCATAGATGCATGCCGCAATCTTGGAGCAGACGTTATAGTAAGAGGATTGCGTACGACTGCTGATTTTGAGATGGAGAGCGTAATTGCCCAGGCTAATGCAAAACTTGCCCCTGCCATTCAGACAGTTTTCCTCCCTGCCTGCGGTGAATACTCATTTGTATCGTCCACAATCGTAAGGGATCTGCTCATCCATAACGGGGATGTATCACAATTCCTCCCTAAAGGGGTACAGATAGAGAAATTCTATACAGGAGAATAAGATGAAATTCCTGCGCACAATATTGTATACAATTGCCATCCTGCTGTCATGCAGCGGAATGGCAATTGCTGCAAATTATAAAATTACCTTAAGAGGCATTCCAGATGGAGAATATGTTCTCCATGGATGGAATTGGGGTGAGAAATACTCAATTGATACTGTAAGGGCACTCAAGGGAAAAACTGTTTTCAAAGGAAAAAATGATCTTGAGTGCGGCACGTACATTATAAGCGGTATTGATGGCAAAAGGGTTGTAGAATTTGTTGTATCACCTCAAAACAGCCGCTTCAAGGCAGAATACTTGGTGGACGGAAGAAAAATTTCCATAAAAAAGGGGAATTTGGAAAACAGCCTTTATGTTGAGTTCCAGAATCTCATCAATTGGAAATGGGAAGAGTTGGGAGGAAAAGAAGAATTCCTTTCAACTTTGGGAAACCTTCAGAAAAGGGTTAAAGGGCAGATTCCCGGTTCGTTGATGGACATTATCCTCTCAAATAACCTTTTTGCCCCACAGACAGCAGAAGAGCTGCAGGAGAATTTCCCGTTTGGGGATGCTGCAGTTGTCAACACCAATTTTGTAAAGGAGAAAGTGCAGCAATATCTTGCCCTGCTCCAATACAACAATTACAACAACGTTAAAGAGAAGGTGTATGACCTCATAGAATCCGGCGAAAGCCGCAGCGTGCAAGGCAAACTTGCCCATACGGCATACGAATTCTTCTACAATACAAAGATTATGGGCCAGGAGGGCATTGCTGTGGAAATAGCCCGCGACTGGTTTCTGAGCAATAAACTTGAGTGGCCAAATGAAGAGGGAAAATTCATGCTCCGCACATATGTGGAATTCAACAGGCACTCCCTCATTGGAATGGAAGCCCCTGAACTTAACCTCCAGGATACCACAGGTACCCCCATACCGCTCCATTCAATGGACACTGAATACACCATTGTATATTTCTACACAGATGATTGCCGAAGCTGCAGGGAGGAGACCCCAAAACTTGTAGACTTTGTAAACGGATACAGCCACGGCCCACTCTCGGTTTATGCAGTATATGCAGAGAGTAATCCCGACAAATGGAAGAAGTACATAGAGGAGAACCTTTACATCTGGCACCCTTTTGTAAATTGGGTGAATGTATATGACCCCGATTACTCCAGCGGGTTCCAGATGCTTTACAATGTAATGAAGACGCCACAGATGTTCCTTCTGGACAAGGAGATGAAGATTATAGGCAGAGGCCTTTCCGTTGACATGCTCAAGGATATCCTCAACAGCAACAACGATTTGAGGGACAAGACAAGAACTTTTCTGGAGGAAAGCTTCAATTCAATGGCCGATGACACGTCCGGAATACGGAAAGTGATAAATGCCGTACTGGATCAGAACAGCAATGAAGCGGAGGGCTACAAGGATTTTGTTTGGGACTGCTATGCCACTTTGGGCAGAAGTGCAGACTACCAGCTTCAGGAACAGGCAATTTGGGTTGCAGAAAAATATATTCTTGGAAGGTCGGATTTGTGGAGTTCCAGACTGGCAGACAGGGTAAAGGAGGAAGTGAGGAGGTTCAATATGAACAGACTTGGCGAAAAGGCTGCACAAATTACACTGGAAAGGGCAGACGGCTCATCAATTCTTCTGGAAGATGTTACAAATGAGTATAAAGTTTTGTACTTTTACAGACCAAATTGCGGCATGTGCTCTGCTGTAACTCCCAAAATGGCGAAACTGTACAATGAGTACAAGGGCAAGCTTGACATAGAGTTCATTGCCATAAACCTGGGAGGAGGCACCCGTGAATGGATTGACTACATAGGCAGCTGCGGTGCAGACTGGACAAATGTACGTGGTACAGATGGGGATAGTTCCGGAATTTACGGAGCATATTGGCTGCAGAATATCCCGGCAATTTATCTTTTGAAAGATAACATTGTTGTGGCAAAAGATATAGATGACATTGACCTTGAAAATATTTTAAAATACATCATAAAATGATTACCGGCAAATACAAGGAGTTTCACGACAAACTCAACACCATAATACCCAAAGAGAGACTTTTGCACGATTCTCTAAGTACACTTGCTTTTGGAACAGACGCATCGTTCTACCGTCTTATTCCCAAACTGGTGGTGAGGGCACAGTCAACTGATGAAATACAGTTCATTATGCGCACCGCACATGAGATGGGCATTGCAGTTACATACAGGGCTGCCGGTACATCATTGTCGGGACAAGGAATTTCTGATTCCGTACTGGTGATTGCCACTCATGGTTTCAAGGATTACAGGATTTTTGATGACGGTATGAAGATTGAGCTGCAGCCTGGTATCCGTGGTGGTGCAGCAAACAGGTATCTTGTAAAATACGGCAGAAAGATTGGCCCGGATCCCGCTTCAATTGATTCTGCCATGATTGGAGGTATTGCTGCCAACAATGCCAGCGGAATGTGCTGCGGTACAAGCGAGAACTCATACAAAACAATTGCAGACATAAAGGTTATCCTGGCAGACGGCACAGAGCTTGATACTGCAAGTGAGGAGTCGCGCAAAAACTTTGCGGCAAGCCACGGCAAAATGCTTGAACAGCTGGAAGATATAGCCCGCAGGATTGAGGCTGACCAGACTTTGAAGGAGAGAATCCAGCGCAAATACAAGATAAAGAACACTACAGGTTACAGCCTCAATGCATTTGTAGACTACAAGGACGGTTTTGATATCCTCAAACATATTATCATTGGATCGGAGGGTACATTGGCCTTCATCTCTTCAATTACCTACAATACTGTTGTGGAGCATCAGCACAAGGGCCTGGCCCTTATGATATTCCCTACCATAAAAGAGGCTTGCGAGGCTGTGCAGATATTGAAGCAGCAGCCGGTTTCTGCTGTGGAAATGATGGACAGGGCAAGTATCAGATCTGTGGAGAATGCTGCGGGTGTACCAGAGTACATAAAGACGTTGTCTCCAGGTGCAGCAGGATTGCTTGTGGAGGTTCGTGGAGAGGATGATGCTGCAGTGGATGCAAAATGTGCACAGATTGCTGCAGCAATAAAGGATATCCCTACTGAGTTGCCATACGCGTTTACAAAGGATGCCAAGGAGCAGGCCATTCTGTGGAAGATAAGAAAAGAGACATTGCCTACCGTTGCCGGCATGAGAAAGGCAGGTACTACTGCCATCATTGAGGACATCTGTTTCCCTGTACCACAGCTGGCAGATGCAGTGCTTGATTTGAGGAAGATTTTTGAGGAGGACGGCTATGCAGATGCAGTAATCTTCGGACACGCACTTGAGGGTAACCTCCACTTCATGTTCAACCAGGATTTTGGAACTGAGAGCGAGGTGGAGAAATACAGCAAGTTCATGGATGACATTGCAGACCTTGTTGTAAACAAATATGACGGATCGTTGAAGGCTGAGCATGGTACCGGCCGAAATATGGCCCCATACGTGGAGAAAGAGTGGGGAGAGCAGGCATACGCCCTCATGAAGGAGGTAAAACAGATATTTGACCCTAAAGGAATTCTGAATCCTGGTGTAATCCTCAACAACGACCACCAGGCACATATAAAAAACCTGAAACCATGCCCGGATGTTAAGGAGAGCGTGAACAAATGTATGGAGTGCGGTTTCTGTGAGGGAGGCTGCGTTGCAGAGGGACTTACCCTTTCTCCAAGACAAAGGGTTGCCTCATTCCGTGAGATGGAGAGGCTCAAGAACACAGGAGAGGCACCTCACATTGCGGCAGAGATGCAGAAACAGTACAAATACTGGGGAATGGAGACCTGCGCTACAGACAGCCTTTGCGCGGTAAAATGTCCGGTTAAAGTGGATACCGGCAAGCTCATAAAGGAGTTGCGCCATGCGGAGCACTCGCCAAAAGCAGAGGCAAATGCCGTTAAACTTGCTTCAAACATGGACAAGGTTACAGCAGGAATGCGCGCCGGATTGAACATCACCTACGCAATGCGCGTGGCAATGGGCAAGAAGGTATTCGGCACTCTTGCCATGGCAGCGCGAAAACTCACCTGCGGTGCAATACCTATGTGGAATGAGCA
>JAEIGA010014570.1_pt1 | contig 11964 bp, 13 predicted proteins | sample 9270691 | NCBI WGS metagenome assembly JAEIGA01 (sample SAMN17057246, study PRJNA624740) | gut metagenome | biome: biome; isolation source: fecal sample | host: Bos grunniens | place: China: Xizang | collected 2019
AGCTGGAACAAAAAGGCCATGATGAACCCGTACCTGTTTTCAGATGCGACACTTTTCGGAGCAGGTGAAGCAGGGGATGAAGTCCTTTATGGCAGACAGGCGTTAATGAGCGATATCACAGACGCACTAAGCAACGCCAAAACAGATGAAACCAAGAACGTAAATATCACCAACTACATCACTGTTGACGGGGCAAAAGACCCGGAAGAGTGGGTAGAAGGATTTGTAAGAAGTCTTGAACTTCGGATAAGGACGGCTTAAGTATGGCAAAAACAAAGAAACCAACGGGGCTGTCTATCGCAAGAAGCGGCTTCAAATTCACATGTACATGGAAAATTGCGGACTCTGACTATGGTGGAGGCCAGGAATTTGAGTATCGCACTAAAGGTGCGACAGGGTGGAGAAAGTGGCGGTCTGTGGACTGTGGTAAAAGTACCACATCCAAAGCCGTGTCCCTTTCGGCATCCAGTTTTTATCCAACTGTAGGCGACAAACTCTTGGCTTTCCAGTTCAGGGTCCGAGGCAACAGAAAGTCTTATAAGAAGGATGGCAAGACTGTCAACCCCGGCTGGTCTGAATGGACAGATAAAACTTATGAGATGGTACAGTTACCAAAACCAACCCTATCAGAAGAGCTGGTAAGCGGCTACACGAACAAAACAACCTTTTCATGGTCCATGCCGTCATTGTCAGATAAGCATATGTTCACTGACATCCAGTGGCAGACAATTCTTGTGGTTGACTGTGACTACACCGACGGATCTAAACCGCCGTATGGAGCTCTTACAACCGTTGGCTCTTCTGGAAGCACTGATCTCACAGAGGATTCTTCACAATTGTCGAGCGGGCATTCGTACACACGATGGTTCAGGGCAAAAGCCCGGGGACCGTTTGGTGATTCTGATTGGGCATATACCAAGCATGTATATGGCCTGGCTAACAAGCCCACAAACACGACAGTCCGAACAACCAGCGTGACTGGTGGGATTGAGGTTGTCGTTAACTGGAATTCGTCATCAACAACAGCAAGGCCGATCGACAGTATTGTGATACAGAAAGTTGCCACGACCCCGGCAGCAGGGCTGACATGCCCATCTGGAGCAAGCTGGACTGATGTTGCCACCGTATCACCGAAAGATGGTTCTGACGGATATCGGTGGATTGAAAGCTCATCGCTATCAGATGACACATGCCTTTTTGTGCGTGTCAATACGGTCCACGACGGCCAGTCTACGCCCGGCGCAGCGATGCTAGCATGTGCTGGAGGCATATCGCCGCCGGAAAGCATAGGGCTGTCTTTTAATCCGTCAAATTTCAAGGCATGGGTGGTCGTTGACAACAATTGTGACATCCCCGATTCCAATACTGCTGTGGTGTTTCATGGATCCAGCATTCCGCCATACATTGCAGGAATCGTTGTGCATGGAGAGGAATCAGACCCGATTGTTATTCAATTGCCGGATGTATCGCAGGAAGATGAGTGGGCTTTTGAGGCATATGCTTTTGTTGGAAGTTATAGCAAACAGACACGCTCGGACGGTATTGATTGCTATACCATCACAGCATATTCGGGCAAACCTCTTTTGAAATCATCAAGCATATCAACTCAGGGAACAGTCCCAAAGGCGCCCACGAATCTGACGCTGTCTGAAACTGACATTGCAGGCACCATCAGGGCGACATGGGACTGGTCATGGACGGAAGCCGACGGCACAGAACTGTCATGGGCTGATCATAGTGATGCATGGGAGTCTACCAGCGAACCGAGTACATATGAAATTAACAGCTTGCATGCGGGCGCCTGGAACATCTCAGGACTGGAAACAGGCAAGCGTTGGTATGTCAGAACACGATTCTGGAAAGGCACCGGTGACAACAGGACATATGGGCCATATTCGGACATCGCAGATATTGACCTTGCAGAAGCCCCAATGGTGCCCGTTCTGCAGTTTTCATCGCCTGTGATATCGGCAAGCGGTGAAACGACAGCATATTGGGGATATGTCAGTGGTGACGGTACTCCACAGGCTTATGCGGAGATATGTACAGCGACGATTTCTTCTGGTGTTATTACCCGCGGTAATGTCATCGCTCACACCGAAACGGCCTACAGTATCACCCTAAAACCGTCAGAGCTTGGATGGACCAGTGGCAACACGTACAACCTCTGTGTGCGCGTATACAGCGCGTCTGGCAAGCAGACTGAGTGGTCTGCACCCGTACCGATTACAATCGCTCCACAGGTCACCTGTGCGCTCTCATCCACATCTCTGGAGACTGTAACAGTGCCAGACGATGAAGATGACGAAACGACAAGACAGGTTCTGTCGCTGACAGAAATGCCACTGTCTGTGACTGTGTCAGGCGGTGGGACTGACAAGACAATTATCGTTGTTGTGGAACGTGCTGCAGACTACCATGTGGAACGCCCGGATGACGAAGATTTTGACGGGTATGAAGGAGAAACCATTGCTCTGATCACTTTACCAACAGGTGCATCAAGCGTTGACATAGAAAACAGTGACTTATACGGAAAGTTTGATGATGGCGCACAATATAGACTTATTGCGACCGTCATTGACTCTTACGGCCAGCGGGCCAGCGCATCAACAGAATTTGAAGTGCATTGGGACCATCAGGCAATCATACCAGAAGCAGAAGTCCAGACCTTCCAAGATGAAAGAGTGGTGGTCATCACACCAATTGCACCAACCGGTGCGGCAAATACTGACCGGTGTGATATTTATCGCCTATCAGCTGACAAGCCGATACTGGTCTACGAGGATGCAGAATTTGGCACGCCGTATGTTGACCCCTTCCCCGCGCTGGGTGATGTGGGCGGCCACAGAGTCGTGTTAAAGACGGCCGACGGCGATTATATAACCGCAGCCAATCAGTTTGCATGGATTGATCTTGGAGTGGATGACGGTGACTGTGTCGATGATGATTCAGTGATTATCGACTTTGGCAATGACCGGGCCATCCTGAAACAGAATATTGACGTGTCCAGTTCGTGGGCAAAAGACTTTGTTGAGACCCACTACCTAGGTGGCGCAATTCAGGGCGATTGGAATCCAGGCGTATCAAGGACCAGTTCGGTCAATGCTGTGGTGCTAGTCAATGACAACATGGACGCCATCCTAGCCATGCGAAGGCTGGCAGTTTACACCGGTATATGCAACGTCCGCACCCCGGACGGATCGTCATTTACTGCAGATGTCCAAGTGTCCGAGGATAGATCATACAACACAGCAGGAAAGGTTGCTAGTTTCAAAATGAGCATCACACGCGCTGATCCGGAGAAGCTTGAAGGCATTAAGTACGGCGCGTGGATACTTGACGCGGTGGGGCTGCTGGATGAAAACGGCAACAAGATTGTAGACGAAAACGGCGCCTGGATCTTTGGCGTGATATAGGAGGATATAACATGGGATACAAATATATCAAAGACGGTAAAGTCAAATCAGGCGACCTTCTCGATGACCGGTCACCTGTTATGGTGGAAGCTAAAAGCGAGCTTGCTACTCTTCCAGAAAAAATGGATACAATTCCCGGCATGATTGCTTTTACAGCTGGATACAAGGACATGTGGCAGCTTGCAGCAGATGGAACCTGGGAACCTATCGTTGAAAGCGAGTGATGATTTATGGGTGAAACATATGAAAACCTGCTGACGAACGTCACACCCACCATGAGTGATACGATACGAGTCGTCACATCCGGCGGGAACACCAAAAAGTCAACAATGGGCGGAATTGCATCGGTCCTACTGGAAGAAGATACGGGTGTAGATTATGACACCACCGCCCAGACGGTCAAGGGTGCGATAAACGAGTTGGAAAGCGACAAGGCGGAAATCAGCATTGTAGGCTCCGCCTTAGTGATAAATTAAGGAGGAATATGTATGGATGCTGAAACTTTAGCAGTTGCTATTCAGAAGGCAAAAGAGATTCCAGGGACTGCGGCACAGAGGGCGGAAGCGGCGCAGGCCGCTGCCGAAACCGCTGCGGATCTGGCCAAAAACTACGGCTATTCTCTGACTATCGAGGGAACAGCATTGGTTATTGGAGAGGAGGTTGATGACGGATGAGTAATGCAGTAGTTGATCATGTTATAAATAATCGGGTAAGTCCGCCAACTGATACTCCTATCGGTGCCAGTGCGGAGAATGTCACATACAGCGAAGAGACCACCTATTCTTCTGGAAGTGTCGGTAGTGCCATCAGTGGTTTAAAGGAAAATTTAAGTGAGTTGGGTCTATCCGTTGTGAATGGTGCTATCAATGTTACCTATACGGTATAAAATTAGAAAAAGGAGAAATGTTTTATGAGTTCAGTAACAAAACCTATCGTTTTGAATGAAACTTTTGAACAGGTAATGAATAAACAGAATTCCCTGTTACAGGTTCTTGCGGCATCCGCTCTTCGTGAGTTGTCTTCTGATTGGGCAGGACTCGCAGACCTTGCAGACTCTGGCCTTTTCGGTGATGCGTATGCAATCGGCGACCAGTTTGTTGATAAGTGGAAGGATGTTGCCGCTAACAATACAGAGTATACTTATCCGATGCAACTCAACCACATCGGGAACGTGGAATTACAGGATGGAGAAACTTTATCGAATAGGCCGTTCCTGCAAGCACATTACGCACATCCCTTCGGTGTTCAGTTTTCTCATCAGAGAGCATTCCTGAAATGCCCTGATGGATTAGCTGTCGGGACATATTATTTCACCATCGAATCTTCATGGGGAACTCACGTTACGGCAGGAGATATCGTCTGCTTCACAACAACGGTTGCAGTTCCTGAAGGTGGTAGGGTATCAGGATGCTACGGAGCACCTGACCAAGCAAAATCAAACTGGAAAATTTATACTCATTCAGCAGATGGAAAAACAGTTCTTGAAACCATCGCACCGACCTTTACGGCAAGCGGAACTAATCTGGGAACTCTTAAAGCCAATGCCAGAAGTGGAAATCTCAACTCTGTACAGGAAATGGCTTATGGGTGGAACAGATGGAAAACATCTGCGATCAGGCAGTATCTAAACTCTGACGGGGCAGTGAACACATGGTGGACTGCACAGGATGAATGGGATATTGCACCAACAGAATTAACCCAGAAAGCAGGATTCTTGTCTGGATGGAGCGAAGATTTTATTAATGCTATCAAGACGGTTAAGGTGACCACTTATCCGAATACAGTTCAGGATGATACTGGTGGCAATACACCTGATATCACTTATGACAAGGTATTCCTGCCATCATTGGAACAGATGCATATCTCTCCACAAAAATCAGGTGAAGGCGAATATCATGAGTATTGGAAGAGAAAGAGCGGTCTTTCTTCTCCTATGTCACAAGGTGGCACATACCCACAGATCATAACTTACGCAGTGGAGAGCCACACATCGCCTCAGTACGTTCGTCTTCGCTCTGCGCACCGTGGCGGTGCGCGTCATACGTGGCTTGTCAACTCGAGCGGTCTCGTCGGCTACAACGGCGCAAGCTACTCGTATCGTTTCGCCCCGCTTGTGGTATTATAACTCGGGACTCTATGACTCTCCGCACCCACTGGATGCGGAGAGAAGAAAGGATTTAAAATATGGCAGTCAACGTAGGGCAAAGAAATGTCCCAGATACTCACGCAAACAATCAGCTTGATGCTTGTGAAAAAGCTATGGAATTGGCAATTCATACCATCAAGATTTGTTCCAATAAAAAGATATTCGTTGCAGAGTATCAACAGGCACTAACAGATGATGTCATAAGATGTGCAAAAGACATTTACGTTTTCGCATGGAATGGCAATAATGTCTATGTGAGAAAAGACAACGGCAGATGGAAAGATAGGGAGCGATTACAGTTAGCTTCAATATCTAAATGCAACGAATTACTTGCCCTCATCAATATTGCCAGAAGATTATTTCACCTCAAAGGTAACAAGGTAAGATATTGGACACGCTTGACCATAGACACAAGAAATATGCTCAAAAAATGGCATGAGTCAGGTGTGAAACAATATGGGACGTAAGTTGTACCTCAGAACGTTCGTCTTCGCTCTGCGAACCGTGGCAATGCGAATAATACGTGGAATGTCAACTCGAGCGGTAACGTCAACAACAACAACGCAAGCAACTCGAATCGTTTCGCCCCGATTGTGTACATATGGAAACATAAGCCAAGGCATAACTTTGGAGTTTTCTAGTATAGAGACACAAGGAACTGAAATCCCTGCCAATAGGCTAAACAATACCCAGATGATGTCAGAGACGTTCTTTCGCCTGCCTGACTAGCAACATTAGGGAACCATGAAAAATATTACTGACTATGACCCATTATGGGATTCGCATATGAAATGCAAATGTGGAGTTCTCTGGAAGCCGTCAACCAAGCATTTCAATTTGAATGCACCAGAAGAAGTGGACAGAATGACCAGAAAATTTGAAAGCGGAACGTGGAAGAACGGCAGACCGAAACCGATTAAAATCTTGTATCCTAAGAAACGAGATGGACTCAGTATAGGATATAAAGACCGTGTATATCAGCGAAGTATCAATGACAATATCTTGTATCCGAGCGTGATACGTTCTTTTATTATTGATAACTGTGCTTGTCAAAAAGGAAAAGGGCCAGACTTTGCACGAGACAGAATAAAGAAGCATCTTTGGAAATATTACTATCATCATGGAGCAACAGGATATGTGCTTCAAATTGATATTAAAGGCTATTATCCAAATATGCGTCATGATGCAGTAAAAGCGAAGTTTAAAAGATATCTTGCGGAAGATGTCTATAATGCTGTTTGCGATGTTCTGGACACACAATATGTCGGCGAAGTAGGTTACAACCCAGGTTCACAGATGGTACAGATAGCAGGAATATCATTATTAGATGATTTAGACCATTATTGTAAAGAACAACTCCATATTAAGCACTACATAAGATATATGGACGATATATTTATTTTGCACCATGACAAAACCTTTTTAGATTCAGTCTTGCCTGAAATCAAAAAGAAACTGGCAGAGATTGGCTTTGAAGTCCATAGCGAAAAAACTCATATTACTCCTTTGTCTAAAGGCTTCGCTTTCCTTGGATTCGACTATCGAATTACTTCCACGGGCAAGGTCATAATGACATTGAACAGTGCGAATATAAAACACGAAAGAAAGAAATTATACAGGCTGGTAAAACTTGCAAAACATGGCAAGATTACAAAGGCTAAAGCAGACGAATGTTATAAGAGTTGGTGTGCCCATGCTTCTAAAGGAAACAGCTATAAGCTAATAACTCGCATGGATGCATACTACCGTGACCTATGGAGGAAAAATAATGAAAGTTGAAAGACTCGGTATGAGTATCGAAAAAATGACAGAGACAGAATATGCAGAAGCACAGGCCGCAAGAGCAAAGGCAGTGCAGGATTATAACATTATGATGGGAAACATCGAAGATCCGTCAGAAGAGGAGGACGAAGAAGATGAATGAACATTCTCCAAAGTTTGAATTGGTAAAAGCATATTATGATTCTGGACAGTGGAAAAAGAAAGCTGTTCGGAACGCAGTAGTCAAAGGTTGGATAACTGCCGATGAATACTTTGAAATCGTAGGTGAACCATATGCGTAAGGCTATGGTATTAGATGCTGATGATATCAAGAAAATTATCGCTGAAAAGTTTGGCGTGGATATCAAGGATGTTATCAAAAGCCAGTATAGCTATACGGTGATTCTCAAAGAGGACACAAAGCCGAATGACGGCACTGCTTAGTAACTTAAAGCAGACTTTAAAACACTTATTTTGCAATAATTCCGTAAGACATTCTTCGCTACACTTCACTTATAATTTGTGATATCATTCAGACACGAAACTAAAAAAAGAGCCGTACCAAGGACTGCTACATCTCAATAGTACGGCTCTGCCAAGTTAGGCAGGGTTATTATACCATGCCTCATTTGCGTTGTCAAAGGAGGTTTTTTTCATGTCTGAATTCAAATCCTTATTCTTGAAGTCTGTCGAAGAATCGTTAGTCGGCAAGCTGTCTCAAAGTCAGTTGGAAATGGTGATCGATGAGGTTGCCAAAGCGCTGAAAGACTACGATATTGACAAAAGTAAAAATGAGTTAATCACCTACGAAGCCATCAATGAGGGCATTCTAAAACGCTTCTGTGCGAGTCTTTATATCGAAGGCAAATCTGAAAAGACAATCCAGCAGTACAAGCGGACAGCAGACAAACTGTTTGAAGCGACTCAAAAGCACTTCCCAAATATTGAAGTCTATGACATCCGTTTTTTCCTTGCCTGTGAAAAGCAGAGAGGTTTGGCTAACACATCTCTGGAAAACACAAGAGCCAATTTGTCCGCTTTCTTCCAGTGGATGACCAATGAGGAAATCATCCCAAAGAATCCATGTGCGAAGATTGCGCCAATCAAGTGTCCGGAAAAAGTGAGGATCCCCTTTTCATCTGTTGACATTGACCGGCTACGGCTTGCGTGCAAGACCAAGAAGGAAAGAGCCATCATAGAATTTCTACTTGCATCAGGCGTCAGGGTGTCTGAACTGTCAGAAATGAAGGTTCAAGATATTGACTTTTTCGCTCTGTCTGTCCATGTGGTTCATGGTAAAGGGGACAAGGAACGAACAACTTATATCACTGATCTTGCCAGAACACATCTGGAAGCATATTTGGAAGGACGAAAAGAAAAGGGTGACGCTCTTTTCTACGGCAATAAAGGGCGACCAATCACAGCCAGTGGCACTCGTACATTACTGATTCGCATCGCAGCAAGGGTAGATGTTGCAAACGTGCATCCACATCGGTTCCGACGCACATTTGCTTCCGGCCTTGCAGCACGAGGCATGGATGTACAGGAAATCCAAAAGCTGATGGGTCATTCTGATATCAATACAACCATGAAATATATTCATCTCTGTGATGAATCAACAAAAAATGCATACCGGCGGTATATCGCCTAAGGAGTGACATGCATGGATTGGAACAAAGGTTTTTCGGCTGCCTATTTTGCGCGGTTCGTTGACCCACTGACTTTCCGAAGCCTGGACAGATTTGAAGTCACAGGCGGAAAGATAAGCGAAGTGGAAACGGATCTGCGCGAGTCAGCCGATATTGACTGCGTAAATTATACCGCGGGAGAGCGGTGGATTAGAATATTTTTAAATGCCCGTCAGGGAGAGAGCTCGGTAACGCCTGCGCTGTTTACCGGGCTTTCTTCATGCCCTGATACGGATATCAATGGGCGGGTAAAGACCAATACTATCAAACTGTATTCGGTCTTGAAACCTGCTGACGACGTTCTGTTGGAGCGCGGATGGTATGCCCCACAAGGTGTTGAAGGCGCAGAAATGATAAAAACTCTGTTGTCTGTCACCCCCGCACCCGTCGTCATCGAGGGCCAGTCTCCGAGGCTGACGGACGCAATCATCGCCGAAGAGGACGAGACCAGGCTGACAATGGTGGACAAAATTCTGACCGCAATCGGCTGGAGACTGAGAATAAAAGGCGATGGCACCATCATCCTGAGCCCGACGTCATCTGAGCCGGTCACTGCGTTTGGTGCGACAATCAGCGATGTGATAGAAACACAGCTCAAGATTGAAGTGGACTGGTATGAGTGTCCGAATGTGTTCAGGGCTATATCAGGCGACCAGATGGCAATTGCGAAGGATGAGGATGAGGATTCCCCACTGTCGATTCCAAGCCGTGGCCGGGAAATCTGGATGCAGGATACATCATGCAATCTAAACGACGGCGAAAGCATCGGAGAGTACGCCATGCGGCGTCTGAAAGAAGAGCAGAAATATGCTGTTATTGCTTCATATGACAGGCGTTTTCATCCAGATGTCAGGGTGTCTGATGTCGTGAGGATGAATTATCCCGCGCAGGGCTTGATAGGTGATTACATGGTGACTTCGCAGAGTATAGTGCTGGGTCATGGAGCAAAGACGTCCGAGGAGGTGGTCAAGATATGAGCGCAAAATTTGAGAGGATAGTCAAAAGCCTATCCAACACGATAAAGGCCGCCAATAAGAAAAAGACATCACCGTATGACACGACTGCGACGGTGAAAAGGGTAGAAGGCAAGACGGCCTATGTCCATATCCCTGGGGGAGTGGATGAAACACCTGTCGAAATGACAATCAACGCTGCACCTGGCGACTCAGTGCAGGTGCGCGTGGGTGGCGGCAAGGCGTGGTTGGTTGGAAATGGCAGTGCACCACCAACGGATGATACAAGAGCAAACCAAAGTTATGTCAAAGCCACAGAAGCTGATGAAAAGGCAATCATCGCGGGAAATGCGGCAGAATCAGCGCAGCAGTCAGCAGAAATCGCTCACACTGCCGCGGTGAATGCTCAAAACTCTGCGAATGAAGCAAAAGCGTCTGCATATAATGCCAACGAGTATTCAACAAGAGCATTAGCGAGTTTGTCAACTGTTCAAAGTGTTGCGGAAACATTAACTTGGATTACACAACACGGAACAATGACACTGACCACAGACACAGAAGTCAATCCTACGCACGTTTATTTTGTAGTAGATGCAACTGGCGACTATGTTGTTGGAAACACGCATTATTCTTTGGTGATTGAGCCAAAAGACTCAGAGTTATCCACATATTATGAACTGTCTATTGATGAATCACTCAACAACTATGTCGGAACGCATTTAGCGGTCACAGGTGAAGGCTTATGGCTCTTGCCTGCAGGCCAAAACTCGTACAAGGTTTTGATCGCAACAGGGGCAGGAACCACATATACAACTGCAGGAACATATATCATAAATGACACTGGCGGTCAGGTCGCTTCTTTCCGTGCGGACGGTGTTACCATCGGTGAACTTTTAAGCGGTAAAACGAGAGTTGAATTAACTTCTGGTGGTATGAGAGTTGTACGTAATGACGATGGCACAGACGTAGAAATCGCCAATATCGGATATGGAACAGGTAATGGGGAATCATCACCCACTAATGCACCATATTACACGTTTGGCATCAGAGGAACGACCACCATCGCATATAGTTCCAGTAAAACGTATCATATTGGAGACCTTTGCCGACATAACAACAACATATATGTATGTATTACTGAAATAGAAACGCCAGAAGCTTGGAATGACAACCACTGGGAGTATTACTGCGGAAATTACTCTGTCGTTGCAGGCGGACCGATAACACGTGATGGGGCTAAAGTAGGTAACATAGCCAGCGGATACGGTTCTTTTGCGGAAGGAACAGGAACATTTGCTGGCTCGCTTGGGGCACACGCAGAAGGGATTGGGACGATCTCAATGGGGCCTGGTTCCCACGCAGAAGGGGATGGGCCGATTCAAGCCTTGTCTGCAGGTTCTCATGCAGAAGGATATGCTCCTGACAACAATGATCGAACTGGCAATGGCATTATTGCTAGTTTGTTTGGTTCTCATGCAGAAGGATATTCTAGGGATACAGCGACAATCATTGCCAGTGCATCGGGTTCTCATGCAGAGGGGTTTGCCGCCAATACATATAAACTCATTGCAAGCGGGGAAGGTTCTCATGCAGAGGGGTTTGCTGCGAACCACAACATAGAAGCAAGTGGCACAGCATCACACGCTGAAAATGTCGGCACCATAGCATCGGGGGGCGGCTCCCATGCGGAGGGCTATCGGACTGTTGCTGAGTCAAATTACTCTCACGCAAGCGGTGTGGGAACACATACATCAGCGATAGGGCAGACTGTGGTAGGTCGGTATAACAGTGATGACAGCGATGCTTTGTTTATTGTTGGAAATGGTTCCGAAAATGCACGATCTAATGCCTTTGCGGTTCTTGCATCTGGCTTAATCACTGGGGCATCAAACGCACTGATTTATCGAGGAGAAGCCACTGGCGATGCGAACAACATCACCACGACAGGAATTTATTACATTGGCGGTACACCTCTTACAAATGGGGAGAACGTCAAATGG
>JAEIGA010014571.1_pt1 | contig 11963 bp, 12 predicted proteins | sample 9270691 | NCBI WGS metagenome assembly JAEIGA01 (sample SAMN17057246, study PRJNA624740) | gut metagenome | biome: biome; isolation source: fecal sample | host: Bos grunniens | place: China: Xizang | collected 2019
TAGGGATAGATGCAACTTCCTCTGCCATGCGGTTGATAGTTGCCATGTCAGTAATAATCATAATTAAGTATATTTAAAATTATAGGTTCTTAGGTTTAGTATATGATTCTATTAGAGATCTAGTGTGTATTTATGTCACCCGTCACATTCACGCTGCAAAATTAGCATAAAAAAATCACATATGCAAATTTTTGTAATTAAAACTCATTCTTTTTTTGTAAAAAACACACAATATATACTATGTTATAGTTCTGTACTTAACATCAAATGCATTGTTCCTGTGTGATCTAGTGCATAAATCTCAAAATAAAGTTCTTCACCAGTTGCAGGAAACGCTAAAATATATTCATCTGCTGAATTCGAAACTTCGTACAAGTACATTCCTCGTTTCAAAATGGAGGAGTGCTCTTTTCTTACTAATGTTAGTCCTTTGCCAAGGTCAGACTGTATTTTATGGCAATCTGGATATGCATGAGTCGTGTAAAAATAGAAAATTTCGTCTCTTAACTCAAATCCTTCGTGGGTTACAAGCAAAGATTCTACACCGTGTAGATTCAGTCTAAAGCAAGCAATAGTGTGCTTAGGACCAAAGTATCCCAATTTCTGCACTGTTAATGATTGTAAATCTATCATTGTTTCAAAAGCTAATGGTTAATCTAATATGACCACTTCGGCAGCGAACCATTGGTCGAGGGTGTCTTCGACTTTGTTGGTGATTTCGGTGGTAATTTTGTTAGAGATTTTCTTATATACATACGCGATAACTGCAGCATCGTCTAATATACCTAAGCAACCTAACACCTTGCGCGGGAGAAGGTCAGCAGGAATGACGATATATGCTATTGCACCGTATATCAATGCTTTTTCCAGTGCTGCGGTTTCGCTATTGCGCATAACGTGATAGAAGGTAAGGATAGGTTTAGTGGCAACGCGACCAGCTCGGAGGACAAAGGTTTTGATTTTGTCCCAAAGCTGAGCGAACTGGGATTTCCAATCCGTGCTCTTCAACTGCTCAAGCAGTCCATCTACTGGTTTGCCCATCATCAGATAGACAAGAACCAAAATACAGAGCGTGATAATCATAATGCACAAGGGTTATGCGTATCCATGGACTTGTTACTACTCAGCGCAGGAGCAGTAGTTGGTAGATTGCCTATTGCAGCCAACAACTCTGGAAGATGTTTGTCCATAGTAGTAATACTGTTACTTATAGCGACAAGCACAATGGTCTTATTGATAGCTCCGTCATCCACGGGACAACTCACGCGGAATGATATTTCGCCATCTTCTGGATCCATCACATAGTGACCTAAGATCAACGAATGATTGAGTTTGTTAGCAGACTGGTCATTAAGAAGCGTTTGTCTTCAGGCACCATAATGGGGAAATTGGTTATGGCCAGTAAGAGTTCTTGCTCCTCCAATGGTACTAATCGCTGACGATAGGTCGTTAGTTCGGTCAATAAGCAATAGTCAAAAACCTCGTTTTCTTGGTCGTAGTCGAAATGGATTTCCATTTCCTCAAGTGCACGTAGCACTACATCATAAATCTTTTTCATAGCGTTTGTATAAATTATTGTTTTGTAAGTATAGAGTGTTGGTTTAGGTAGAATCTATCATTCTTGAGATAAAATTTCTACATTAGCAAATGCGATTCGTCTTGATTGATTCGTTTGTAAATCTCTTGCAGTAAGATCTCTGGTGTCATGTTATGTCGATAGGAATATAGTGCTTCTAAGCGGTCAGACTTGATGGTCTCGATTGTTTCTTGAAAGCGATCGAGCCAAGCCATCAGCATAAATTCTTCAAACTCATGCAGGAGGTCTTGCGCGAAAGGAGTGTCAATTGCAGGAAATTGTTTGGTCATTTCTTGGAGTTCGGCTAAGGTATGATAATCGTGATTATCTAGACGAAGTGTGTACATAGTATTGGGTTATTTATTATGATTTCATTCTGTGCAATTACAATTATTTCTTTGTGAATATTGCAATAGTAACGTATAAACGATTCCTATAGAAAATGGAAGTGCAGTTTTGTTAGTTGAAAGATTTGAATAGTATAAGTGGTTAATCTGAATGTTTTCAAAGTCGATATCATCTATCCTATCATTGTTTTTATGAAAATCATATAATGGTAATGCTCTTGTGGGAGAAGTATCAACAACTCCGATTTCACAGAAAAGTGCTATCCTATGTGTTAGATGAGGAGCAGAAATCTTTCCCAAAAAAACATTACGCATAGGTAATTTTATACCAAATTCTGCATGAATTCTGATATCTGGTTTGGGCATTTTTTTGTTGTAAAGGTCACTTTGTTGATATATATTTGACAACTCTAATCTATTGAAAAAATAATGATTTGGCATATCTTTTAATGGCTCAATCAAATTTTCATATTCTCCATATGTTGTTAGATAACATTGACTATGTGTAACTTCTAACAATCCTATATTGATGTAACTGCCTAATAGGAAATAAAATGGTTCCCAAATACCACCAAATAATATTCTAGGTGATATGTTTAAACGATTGATTTTATCTATTTTATCTTCTAATGCAAAATGATACGTACACGCATCATTATCCGTATCTATCATATTTTCAAAAGTTCCAGAATATAAATTATTATGAACGATGTTTGACACATAATTCAATCCCACTCCTGTTTGCAAGAGCAAGTGTCTATCTTGTAACTCGTACACAATTCCTATATCTAGTTTTGTTCCAAAATGCCCTTGAGTGGATAAAGGGATAAACAAGTCGTTATATCCGCCTTCTAATTTAAATCCGAGTCTGTGGCCATTTGAATATATAGCAAAAGTCGATAATGATAGAATAATAATTAATAATACCGATCTTTTCATTGCACAAATAATTTATGGTTTTCAGTTGTTCCACTGTGATAACTTACAATCATTAAATATACACCAGCGATAGGAGATAGTTGTATTTCTAATTGATGTTCTTTTGCATCTAAAGTTCTATGAAACAACACTCCACCAGACATGTTGTAGACACTAACAGATTGAATGTTTTCATCTTGTAGGTATACAATAGGGTTATTAATGTCAATTATTGTATTGAATCCTTTTGATTTAGAAGATTGGAAATTAGGTAGATCTGCCTGTACGGGTTCTATAGGACAAGTCAGCATAGAGACACCATCGGTATTACGAGTTAACATGACTTGATATATAGATGCAGATAATGATCCCTTGCCATAGAAATAAGAAAGATTAGCATTTGGTATTGGTTCTCCATCCGCATACCATTGAAATTTAGTGAAAATATAACCTCCATTATATTTTTTATTTTGCACAGCAAGTACATCATTAAATTTCTGTATTACTATAGATGATGGATACAATACATCAAAAGAGAATTCATAAATATGTTGCTGTTTACAAATGTCTCCTAATAGTGTTAATGTACCACCATATGTATTAGGTTCAAGATATTCAATATCCATGTTCTTTGGTAGCGAAATACTGATGACTCCTTCTTCAAGTATTCCCTCTACATCCTCAAATCCATTTTTCTTAGATACATCATTGAACGAGACAAAGAATAACACATTACTATCAATCAGTGGCTTGCAAACTATATAAAGAAATTGATCGTCAGCACAGATATTATCTATTGGGAATTGCGGTGCTGGGAAAGATTGTTGGTACAAAGAAATATGGTATAGACTATCGCAACCATTTAAAGTTTGATAAGCAACCACAAATTCACCTCCCTCTGTAAAGACTTCATCCCCAAATGAATAAGTATCTCCAAGACATATGCTATCGGATATGTAAAAATCATATGTTGGTGCTTCTTTTAATTCTAATGAAAAAATACTATCACAGCCATATATCGTCTTTAAACTATCATAATATACACCAGGTAAAGATAAATGTTGTTCTCTCCAAAAAAAGTTACTTCCAGAACAGTAATGATCAGTAGTGTGTGAGTGATATATAGGCATTACTGCAAGTCTTAATTCATAGATGCTATCATTTCCATGTATCGTTTGATATGTTGCATAGTAGGTACCTGTTTTTGTATAAACTTTTCCCTGCCACATATACTGTTCCCCTTCACATATTGTGTCATTTGTAGAAAAATGATAACGTGGATGTACCGTCAAAAATAATGTTGAAATACTATCACAACCATACATCGTTGTTAAACTATCATAATATGTACCAGATTGAGTGTATTCTTTATTCCTCCAACTATAGATTTCTCCCTCATTTATTGTATCAAAAAATGAAAAATGGTAAGATGGATGTTCTATTAGATATAATGTATATATGCTATCACAGTTTTTGATTGTCTGAAGACTATCATGGTATATGCCTTGGTTCGTTAAGGGACGATTACGCCATATAAATGTTTCTCCTTGGCAAAAAAATGCTGTATCAATGATGTTATAGGTAGGTAAAACTCTTAAACGTAGTTCATATAAACTATCGCATTCTTGACAAGTGGAAAGTTGATAATAATAAACACTATCAATCATGTACAAGGTATCCTTGTAATCATCAATCCAATCGTATTGTTCTCCTTGACAAATGGTAGTTTCTGTAACGAAATGATATATCGGATGAAAAGTAATGGATAATTTATATATACTATCACATCCATATATCGTTTTCAAACTATCCCAATAAATTCCAGACATTGAAATTTCCTGCCCATGCCATGAATAGACTGCCCCCTCACATGTGGAATATTCTTCTTCAAAAAAGTAATTATCAGCTATTCCTAGTGTCAGTTCGACAACGCTATCACAACCGCTGATAGACTTTAATGAATCAATATAAACTCCCGCTTGTGTATAGATTTTATTATTCCAAATAAAACTTTCACCTCCACAGATATATGCTGTTTCTTTATGATAATAAGTAGGCATAACGGTTAATGACAAAGAAAAGATGCTATCACACCCATCGGATGTCGTGTAATAGTCGTAATACATATCTGACCGGTTATAGGAATTTCCTCTCCATACATATTCTTCATTTTCACAAATAGTCGCATATTCTTTTGTTAAATATGTAGGTTTAACCGTGAGGTGTAATATATAAATACTATCACATCCTAAATATGTTTTCAAACTATCGTAATATATTCCTTGTGACTTATACACGCCACCTCTCCAATCATAAACTTCATTATCACAGATTGTTACATATTCTTCATCTATAAATGGTTTCGCCACCGTTAATTCTAAGCAATAAATACTATCACAACCATTTATTGATTGTAAACTATCCCAATATATGCCAGTTTTAGTAAATATTTTTTCTCGCCAGTGAAAAGATTGGCCTTCGCATATTGTATCCAACTGATGAAATAAATATTTTTGATATTGAGTTAGATTCAACTGATATATACTATCGCAACCTAATATTGTCGTATATTCATCGTAATACACCCCTGGTTTTGTGTATTGAAATCCACGCCATTCATAATTTTCGCCATTACAAAAAGAAGCATTTGTTACATCATGAAAGGGTTCTCCTACCGTTAAATTAAGCTGATATATAACGCTATCACATAAACATCTTGAATTATTTGTTCTAATAGTATCATAGTATATTCCTGACTGGTTGTATAATTGATTACGCCAAGCATATGTTTCTCCTTTGCATATGGTGACAGATTCTTCATAGTATTCTACCTCAATGACAGTAAGATGCAGTTGATAGATACTATCGGTTCCATAAATAACAGATACTAAAGAATCGTAGTACACACCGCTTTCCGAATATTGTTTTCCCCGCCAAGTAAGTGTTTCTCCACGACAAATACAATCTGTACGGGTATAATAATAATTTGGTACTCGTGCAAGATTTAATTGATATATACTATCACACCCATCTGTTGTTTTTAGAGAGTCATAATATTGCCCAGGTTGCGTAAGGATTCTTCCTCGCCATTCGTATTCCTGATTGCTACGAATACCATTTTCTTCTACGAAATGAAAATTTTTAGCAACAAACAAGTGTAATGTATGTATGCTATCACATCCTTTAGATGAAGTGAGATTGTCATAGTAAGTGCCAGTGGTTATAAAATTTTGTCCATGCCAATAATATGTTTCTCCCTCGCAAATGGTATCAAATTCTTCTATATGGTAACTTTCGGAATTTAATAATGTTAGTTGATATATACTATCACACCCCATGCTTGAAACTAAACTATCCGTATAAATACCTGCTTCCTTATAAGTATTTCCTCGCCATTTATACGCCTTCCCTTCGCACAAATAGGCTTCAGTAGGAAATAAATATTTGTTAGCAACTTTTAAATCAAGATGGTAAATACTATCACAACCTAATTTCGTTTGGTAAGAGGCGACATATGAGCCACTTTGTGTATATAGATTATTGTGCCATGTATGAGTTTCTCCCTCACAGATGGTATCTAATTCATAAAAGTGGTATGAGTCATTAACCGTTAAAATTAATGTATCTATTGTTTCACACCCTGATGAATCTTTTTTTCTATCATAGAAAGTACCTGAGTTGGTATATGTTTTTCCATTCCAATAGTAATTATCGCCGCGGCAAATCGTTTTATATTCTTTTTTACCAACGGTATTACTAATTGTAAGATTTAATTCATAGATTTTATCATAACATCCGTTGGAACCACCGACACCTTCTGTATATATGCCAGATTCTGTATATGTTTGTCCTCGCCAATCATACGAACCCGATTCACAAATCGTTTTGTTTGTGGTGACTTTTTGAACTTCTGTATGAACAATAACAGCTGTATCACGCAAATCAAAGGTTTCACCGTTGGCAGCTGTGAATTGTAAACGAGCCGTAATAGCAGCAATGTTAGTTGGGTTAAAGGTAATCTCATCACCTCTACCGAGTATTCGTCCATTCACACCCATACCTTCATAATATGTGATAGTGTATACAGGATTACCCGTTGGAACAAAGCGCCAAGCCTCTCTATCTGCGGACCAGCTATCCGTTGTATTACGATTGGGGGCTGCCAAAGCTTTGGTGCAATCTTTGTTTTGAATACCAATAATACCGCGTCCGAGATTCCAACTTGCACATCGAGATTTATGATTAACATAAACATCTATGACATTTGTTCCTTCGTATAATACAATCTGAAAAGAGTCCCAATACTTACTACCAGAGTAGCATGAATAATTCGGAACTTTATTCCAAGAAATAGTTAATGTTCGACATGGATATGTACCCAACAGACCATAGCGAATACTTCCTCCTGACCCCTGTAAACTAATTTTACGAGGATCAATATCTTCGAATACACCATAAATAGCATTCCCCCAATTAAGACCATCTGCTCCTAAAAAGTTTTTATCTGGTATATTTCGTTTACCCTCTAAACACCACCCACTTGGTTGGTTTGCAACAGAGGTATTAAACGAGACTAAACCATTGGCCCCTACAACAGCTTTATCGTATGTATATTCAAAAAAGCAAAAGCGAAATGGCAACTGAATAATATTGCCCCAAATGTCATCTTGATCAATAAAAATCTTAGTTCCTGCATCAAATGGGAATGGCGGGTCATATGGAATAGAATGTACTTCATACCCTGTAATAGTACCGCCGGACACCCCATAATCAGGTCTAATTGTTATGATGGTATCACATCCCACATCTATGTAACGAAATGAAGATTTACTACCCGTAACAGAAGGCAGCGCAATCTCTGGACATGCCAATGATATATCGGCGAACAAAGGTTGTGGCGATAAGAAAAGCATTATCGCTACAAGTTGAAGAAGTATAATATGGAATGATCTGTTATTCATCATATTCATGCTAATCTACACTTAAACATATCGGATTAACAATACTATTGATCTGTATCTTGCCAATAAAAACCTGAGGGATTTGTATTATAACTAGTTACATAAATACTATCTATTCTTTCTATAATAAGAGTTACAGTATCTGGAATAGGATTAATGATTTCACTCTTATGAACATATACTGGATAAATCAATGTGTCCCTAAAACTATTAATAGTGTCTATTCCACAAATATGCTTAATATTAAATACAGAGTCATCTATAATTGGAATAGGAAGCTCTATTGAATAAGGAAATGTATCTGATTTCGCAATCAATTGATTATCAACATAAGTTGCAATGCTATTATAATGTCGAATAGTTGATTCTATTTCTTCTAATTGAAAAGACAACACTGCTGAATCTGCGTTGTAACGCATATATTGATAAGTAAAAATACTCCGATAACCCATTGTTCCATATATTGGATTCGATATAGTAACATCTTCGCAACTACATAAAAAAGTTACAAATAGTAAAGCAATTATATATTGATTTTTTTTCATAAGATAACCCTCCTTCTATATATTAATAACCAAGATCTAAAAATCACCAAAATCTAAAGAAATGCCTCCTCCTACGACCAATGCATTTAGTATTGGTTCAGAAGGAATAAATTGATAGCCAACTTTCAAAGACAATCTATGCCGTTCATAGATTGGAATGTAAAGATGCACTGCAGGTTCTATCATAAAGAGAGCTTTCTTAGTAAAATTTATTTCCGTTTCATATATTCCCTCTGAATTCAAATGGGTTTCGCCAGTCGTTTTCTCCTCTGCTACACACAATCCAAGACCAACTTGTAATGATGCTATTCCTGTTTCTACCCCTAAAGTATGCATCCAATAAAATTTAGATACTATATCTTTTTTTAAATTTTCTGTTTCTGTGATAAAATGCCGTGTTTTATAATTTCCTCCGAATATATTACCCTCAGATAAACCTAATTCTTCACCCCATATAATTGGAAAAATTACTTTATAGCCAAAGCCCAATGGAAATACTGCATTCTTACTATCACTACTCATAGAATATGAATAGTCAATATGCAATCCTGGTGTTGAGACATACAGACATTCTTCCCAATCAATACATGCGCTAATATTTTGAGGGAACAATATAAACGCAAATGTTACAACTAAACTTTTTAGTAGATTTTGTTTTTTCTTCATAATATTAGTAATCATTTTTCGTTATTTGTTAAAACCACTACTTATTCATCGTATTCATATGTTTCACCTTGATGGTAATGTGTTTCATTTTGTTTAGATACGATTTCGTTTTTGTGAACTTTAATACAATGATTTGCTTCACCGCAGTTCTGCCCCCTCAACAATCCGCCTATTGTATAATTGAAAGTCGCATCATCCAAAATAGAAATTGTGTCTTTTATTTGCACTGGCAATTGAAAATATTCTTTAGTCATTGGAGAATCGTGGTATATTATATACGCAGAATCAATAGAAACTATTGTGTCCAATACGATTGAGTTTTCTATAGCAAAAGTTAGTATCGCGGAATCGGCATTATAACGCATGTAATCATAATGTACACTACTTTGCCAATCGTAGCGATAGTATATCTTATCGGGGATGTTGCTTGATTCTAATACATTCCAAAATGGTGAACTGATGGAATTCGTTGATTTTATGTCAATAAAATAAGCCATATCACAAACTGTTACATTTCCCATATTTTTCTCTACATACAAAGAGTCTTTTAGACTATAATTTAACAATTAGTTGAGGGAGGCGAAAGTCAATAATAAAGTCAAAGTAATCTTTATATAATATTTCAAATGCTTTAGTGGGAGTAAAAGTTGCTTTGAATAATTGATGTGAAGATAGGAGTGCTGTATATCTAAGGTGACAAATTGAGTCGGAACCTACAACTAGTGTATATGTATGATAATATGCTGTGTCATTTTTTAACAATGTGTCCACTATAACAGTTCCATACTTTTTAAAGGTTTTGTTATCCACACCATAATCATAGTGGTTCCAACAAGAAGAAACAAGAAAAGCAAGAATTGTTAATGTAACGAGTTTTCTCATAAAGGTTTTGCAATATCCTACACCTTGCGAGGTTTTCAAAGTAAATTATTTTCCGTATCGCCTACTCTTCTACGGATTTTCGGCTTACTCCGAGATTACATAATTATACACGAGGGTATAAAAAAAGCGGGACTGCTTGTTGCTGTTCTTATCTCGCATTCGCTCGAACGATTATTCTTGAGAATTTTCCGCTTTACGAGGCTCTGGTATTGCCTTTTATTCCAAACAAGCAACACCAAAGTCCACGCCGAATATGCACGCACACGCGTGTACCTAATAAGTACACACGGCACAAGATATACATATCCTGAGGACATCAATTGCTGCAATGTCTTGGAATAAAAATAGAATTTACCAGATTCCGTAAAGCCAAGAACAAAGCGCTTAGGACACCTACTTATCCAAAGGAAAAGGTAGCCCGTTTTGACGCCTATATACTAAAATGTCTTGAAAGCCGCGACTGGGGTCTTTGGTCATACAAATTGGCTTTCCGAGAGGGGACACTTCCCACCCCCTAAACCCCGACGTTGGACTTTCGGCTACAAAATTACAACATTTTTTTGAATTATGCAAAAGATAAAGCAAAAAAAGTAAAATAATGTAAATAAAGGTTCGTAGTATTGGGATAAAAAAGGATAGACGACAATGGCGACAATGAAAAATACAACAGACCTCCTACGCGCAGAGCGCGAGAAATCTAAACTATCTAAACCAATATATTAACCACAAACGAGTACGGACAAGCACAGAAACGGGAAAGAGAAGTAATTAACGACAATGGCGACAATTTGCGCTCGCAATCAATATACCTGCGAGCGACAGGAGAGTACCCGAATGATATTCGGGATAATAAATAAACAAATGCTCGGGAGAGTACCAGAATGCTATTCGGGGCAATAGACAAACAAATGGTCGGGAAAGTACCCGAATGCTATTTGGGTGAAATAGTCTGCTTCAGTTGGTAGAAGATGATGGCGCGGATGAAATTGGGGAGTTGAGAATAACGCTTACCACTGCCCGTTTTAGGATCAAAAGGAGCAGCTGGATCTGCCTTTTTGCCACGCGTTTTAGGTAACTGATTCTGAAAACGAAAACGGAAATCCTCATACATTGCACGCGCTTCGTCAATCGAATAATAATCAGGCACTTGCTCTATCTTACGAACTGCTAACTGCAACTGAGTAGGACCACCCTCTTGACCCGCCTGAAGAATCTGAGATGTGCGACGACACGCCTCCGTCCAAAGAGTATGATTAGCCAACTCAGCACCCGTCTTTGGGTTGATCTTGAAATCACGCGGATGGCGTATAGCATACGACTCTTGCACACCTTCACACACTACTCTACCCTGCTCATCACGGTACTTCTTTTGACGAAGGATAATGTCGCCCTTTTTAGTTAATGAGCCATGCATCTCGGCGACAGGTTGAGAAAGGACTACTCTTGCCATATTTTTAACATTTATTTATATTATAATTTTGAATATTAATAACTATTTTCCAAATTTTCGTAGCAAGTCGGCAGGATTTGAATACGCTTTGATACGCTAATGAATTGCTTAATAACTAACGAATCACTAACGAATCTCTAACGAATCACTAACGATTGACTGCTGAAAAGCGGTGCAAAGGTAGTAAAAATATGGGACATACACAAGGATTTGAAAAAAATTACAAAAAAATACTTAGTGTGACTAAAATTCCAAACGTTACAACGATTATTCTTCCCAATTGAAAGGAACGACAATGGCGACAACTTCTTATCTCGCATTCGCTCGAACGAATTTTCCAACATTCCCCCGAAAGTACGTTCGCTAGATGCTGGACATACTACAGCGTCACTCGCACTATTTTTTGAAAAATACGGCTTCGCCTTTTGAATCACTTTATTACAAACCACTTACATATGCAAGCATCTGACGTGGCAGTAACAAAATGATTCAAATAGATAAAATCTATTATTTTTCATAAAAAAGTGCTCGTTTTATTTGTGTATGTGCATTTTTTGTTGTACCTTTGTGCGCTTTTTGCGTGTACACGTGCGAGTTCGCGTGCGCAAGCGAGCAGAA
>JAEIGA010014572.1_pt1 | contig 11963 bp, 4 predicted proteins | sample 9270691 | NCBI WGS metagenome assembly JAEIGA01 (sample SAMN17057246, study PRJNA624740) | gut metagenome | biome: biome; isolation source: fecal sample | host: Bos grunniens | place: China: Xizang | collected 2019
GATAAAGGACAACAGCCTGCTCCAAATGCTTGTATTTCGTTACCGAAGCTATCTCGGTATCTGCTCCATCCTTAGTAATGGTAACATAGCCGTAAGTGCCATATGGACCACGCAAGTCACCCTGGGTACTAACAGTCGTACCATATGCGTATGTCTGCGATTCCCATGTATTTAGTCCTGTTACAGATGGTGCAAGAAGATAATCCTTCTTATCATCAAACATATCGGTCAGATGCGACAGACTCTCAACATAGTCGGCAGAGCATTGTATCACAGTTTGCACTTCGCTGGCATCAGAGAAAAGACTGGTCCAATTTCCCGATTCCTTTGAGAAAGTATTATCTGTCCATACATTGCGCCGAGAGAGCACTGTGAGACGATTACTGAGTAAATGAGCGTAATACATTTGTGCTGCATGTTCATAGTCGTTGGCATATAGATACAAATCACCGAGTAGCACACGCAATGGAATGAACAGTTGCTTGGATGCATAACGATCCACCGTACCATAGTCTGGAAGAGATTCCGCTATTTCAGGGTCAGTAGGGACCAATGGTATCAAGTCGGCTATCAGTATGGGTAGAAGCGTATTGAGACGATGTTCTGTACCTTCGACCGGTTGGTCTACGGCTATGATGGGTTCAGTATAATAAGTTGCTACACCATAGTCAAGAAGCAACTGCAAGTAACACCAAGCACGTATAGCTTTAGCCTGCGACATCTCGTACTTAAGTACTTTCTCACGCTCACCTTGATTGTTCGTAATGGTAACTGTAGTGTCAATACGGCTAAGAAGATAGTTACAACTGTTGATGATGGCATATAGTTCGGACTCAAGATGATAGGCATTGAGCGAATCCGCACAAAAATCAGCAATATCACGAAGATCCTGTGTAGAATTCTCTGTAGTAGTGAGAAGGTCACCTCGCAGTTCACCTACAACGACGTATTTATCAGCGACACGTTGTAACTGAGCCAAGATCCCGAACATTGTATATCGCGCAGTGGATGGATTGTCGATTTTATAATCTTCAACAGGTATCACACTATTGGAATCCACTTCAATAAAATCTCCGCAGGATACGGATGTCAAAAGCCAAGCAATGACACAGAAGGGAATGGAACGTTTGAATATGTTATGTTTCATAGCTGATTAGAGATTCAATTTAAGACCAAAAGTAAATGTACGGCACGAAGGCATAAGTCCAAAATCTATACCTTGAGTAAGGACTGAATTGCCATAGTAACATTCTGGATCGGCTCCGAGATAACGTGTAAACGTAAAGACATTATCAACCGATGCCCAAACGGAGAGTCCTTCAATGAAAGGTTTATTGATAGGTAAATTATAGACCAATCGCACTTGACGAATCTTGAAATAAGAAGCATCTTCAATCCAGCGATCAGAAAAACGAGCATTACCCATAGGGTCGCCGTAAGTTGCACGAGGAACCTCGGTCAACTGCCCTTCTCCTCTCCAACGGTTAAGGACATTGCGACTCTGATTATAAAGCGAACTCATAGACTCCAACTGACTGCGTTGATAGTTGTACATGTCACCGCCCAATTGGAACGAACAATGAACATCAAGTTCCCAATGACGCCATGTCCAACGACTAAGTAACGCACCCGTTAGGTCCGGATTCGGGTCACCGATGATAGTACGATCTTTCTCATCAATAATGCCATCTGCATGTTCAGCATTAGGTTCCAAGAAATGTACATCTCCCGCAGCAAAAGCCTTTAGCGAGGTGTCGGCATTACGTACTTTCAGATTAGCTGCAGCAGCCTCTGCTGTTGTAGCAAAGACACCTGCTGTCTTATATCCATAGAACACTCCAGCTGCCTCGCCCTTTCGTGAAAGAACATAGCCATCGAGTATATTGGTAATAAACTCACCTTCGGGCAAGCTTGTTATCTCATTTTTGTAATGACTAAGCGATAAGCCCATGTGCCAATTGAACTTTGGACGAGCTATCAACTTACCATTGATTTGAGCCTCGTAACCAAAGTTTTTGAGGCTTCCTGCATTCGTCAGATAGTAGGACTTACCACTCAGCAAATCAGCATTACGATAGTTGAGAAGATTATCCGTCTTGTGACGATAAATATCAAAACTAATACCAAGACGGTCATGCAAAAAGGCCATTTCTATACCTGCTGAAAACTTCTTTGTCGTTTCCCACTTGAGTTTATCATTACGAAGATTTCCAATGATATGACCGGTAGCTACACCCGCATAGTTGATAGGTGAAAGATAACCCCAGGAAGCTATGGCATCAAGAGCATCGTTACCACTCATTCCCCACGAAGTCTTCACTTTGAGGGCATCAAGCCATGAAACATCGCGAAGGAATTTCTCGCCCTTGGCATCCCAACTCAAACCTGCAGATGGGAATATTGCCCATTGGGTACCTAAAGCAGAAACTGCGCCAGAAGCTTTCGCTCCAAAACGTGAAGAAGCATCTGCTGCAACTATTGCCCAAATGGCATATCTGCTATAGAGCGCATAATTGGCTTGCAGATAAAGGGAAGTACTGTTCCAATGAACATCCGTTCCTCCGGTTCGAAGGAAATCCAGGTTTGTAGAAAGATTATAAATCTGGTCATCGCCTGTGTTGTGTCCCTCACCATAAGTACTCTTATAAGAATTGGAATAGATGCGTTGTCCGAGACGGACATCAAGGTCATGAGCGCCTTTGAAAAGATGGTGATATCCCACGTTGACATCGCCATAAATACTTGATTTACTGATGTCCTGCACGCTGACTTTATTACGACTAGTACCGAGATCCTCCAGTTTTTGAGGGGTAACACCTAACATCGGAGAGAAATAATGCTCATTGGTCTTATCCTGATAGTAGGAGAACTGACCACGAACGGTCCAATCTTTAGTGATTTGAAAAGTGGGTGTTGCATTGATGCCAAAACGATATTGCTTGTAACCACCCTTGGAATTCTCAATAAGAGCACGCGGATTGGAAACACCAAGAGCATCAACGTCTGCAATGTTATTTGTTAGCGTCGAACCATCGTCTGTATAGCTAAAGGGACTGAAAAATGGTGACTTGATACGCGCTACATAAGTTGGCGAAGTAAAAGGATTAGCGCCATCATCACGTACCTCACGCTCCACGCGAGTGAAGTAAACCTCTGCACCAAGTTCAAACCACTTCGTCAGGTTGATATCTGCATTAACACGGGTATTAATACGAGAGAAATCAACATTACGTACGTTCTCATCGCCAAAAGTATAACCTACCGAAACATTGTAACGAGCCACATCATCACCACCTTGAACGCCAAGGGAATAGCGTTGAAGCAAACCGGTGCGATACACTTCATCAGACCAATCGGTAGCATTGTGATTGACAGAATAAAGACGATCGGAAGGATTTTCACTAAAGATGCCATCAAAACCTCCGGCAGCAGCATTACCATTCTCACTACCTTGATATATCTCACTTATATAGCGACGAAACTCTGTCCCATCCATGACCTTAGGCAAATGGGGACGCTGCTTGGTAGAAAGACTAGCATTGAGGGTTATTCGCGTCCGGTCTTTAATGCCTCGTTTCGTGAAGATGTGAATAACACCATTGGCTCCCTTTGAGCCATAGAGCGATGTAGCATCCTTCATCACCTCCACATGATCAATGTCCATAGGATCAATGTCAAGAAGACGATTGGTGTAGAAACCGCTATAGATAGACGATTCTCCATGAAGTTCATCTAATACCACACCATCGAGTACAATAAGCGGATTGGCATTGGCATTCAATGAATTGAGACCACGAATAAACATATTATTTCCCATACCGAGCTGTCCGCTGCGTCGTATACTGCGAACATCGTGAGCTAGATAGTCAGCAATCGCATCATCAACAGAAAGACTGGCTGTATTCGTATATGCGTGATACTGTGCTGAAATCGGTGAAAATGCAATACTGGAGAGATAAACATCATTCAAAGATATACTGTCTGAACCCACATGAACCAACAAACTGCGACTACAGTAGCCTTCGCTATTAAAAGCGAGTTCTACCACACCGGAAAGATTGGGTATTTGGTAGTTTCCCAGCGTATCGGTATAGACCTGTAATGCGCCAGTCTGAACGGAAACACCCACGATTCCTTTACCAGTAGATATGTCTACCACTCGTCCTTCGACCACACCCTGGCCGAATAATTCCATCGTCTGTAAACAACTAACAGACAAAATTAGTGCAAAAAGATATTTTTTCATCATGGTAGAGACAATTATTCTATTACAGGTTCAAGTATCAAATAGTCAAGTCGCATGGTATAACCCATTGTACGTTTATCAGCAGTAGTCAAATTTGTGGCAACACACAATTTTGCTGACACAGCTTGCGCACCCTTATCAGCAAAAGCTGAACCAGAGTAGTTGGCAAAAGGAAATTGGAAATTTCTCGCAACAAGGAATTTTGTAACTTCGTACCCTTTGGTAATAAAGTACTCACCCGTATCAGGATCGCGCTCAATTTTTGTATCACGATACATATTATATCCTGAACTATTAGGCGTCTCATGGACGTAGCTCAAATAGAAACAAACTTTAGTACTATCAGCATCATAATAAGGATATTGAATAATAGCCTCGTCACCTGCCTGGTACTGAATACGATTAATGACCGTATCACGCTGGCAAACGATAGTGTCAGGATGATGGTAGCCTACCGCAAGTGTGTCAAAAGCTTGGGCCGGAACAAACACAGCATAGATATTATACTTGGCAGCCAACACATCGGGCAAGTTAAACACCACCTGCGGAGGTGTTAAATTGTTTGTTGACGTATTAACAATTTCCAAGAAGTGCATGTTTGAAACGGTATCCTTCATATTACCTTCGGCTGCGCTACGGTTTGTAAGTGTAGAATAAAGGAATTCACGACCTGCACTCTTCTCTGCTTCAATTTTTATCTCTTTGAGGAATAGTTCACTAGCCTTATGAGGAAGATGATCTATGGAAAAGTACTGTCCATTACTAGCTGTCTGTGAAGAGAGCCCCTCAATGAGATAGGACGGATGGTGATAGGTATTACCAGAAGTGGTAGTTAGCGTATCACCAAGAGGTGCAATAAAATCAGGACGGCGACGGAAGAGAATGTCGCGTGCTATGGTCTCGTTTGTATGGGCACGCTGCAATGAATCGCTCATGGCTGTACCGGTCTCATAGGTCCTTCGATAATTGAATGAACTACTGGGAGTCTTATCCTGAACAAGGTTTCCAAAAGTGCGGAAATATGGACTAATCGTCTGATAAGCATTGTTCCAACCTGTATTAGTAAGCAAGAAAGCTGTATAAAGACTATCCTCAAGGTGGATAGAACCATACTTCTTCATCCACTGATTGTGGAAATAAAGCATCTGCCCTCTACTATTCTTACCCACTTCTATGGGTGACTTCACCGTGGTGGTATCGTTGAATCCTGCAATAAACTTATAAAGTGAATCATAACGTTCGACTCCATTGGTCAATAATTCCCATAAATTACTATAATATTCCGCCTTATTACTGAGGGGGTATATGATACCGTTCGTTGCTTGAATCGGCTCACCGCTAAGGGCAATTCCGGCAAAAGAAACTGTAGACTTGTCGCGAGTGAACTCTTGATACTTTCCGTTGAGCATCTTGATGCGCAGATAAGCAGTATCCACCAAGTTTGATGGACCATAGATGTAACGTGCAACATGGTTTTTAATCACCTCAGACATCGTATTGGCATCTGCATTTATATCCGCAAGAGCTGCATTGGTAGGCGCAAATACGGTGAACGTCTGGTCACAGGAGAGGATACTATCACCGCCTGTCTGTTTCAGTAAGGAAAGAAAGGTGGAGAACTCGTTTCGTCCACTCAACTGCTCCATCAAAGACGCAGTAGCTGTAGTACCTGTGGGAGAATAATGATCGTCCCAAGCTGCATCCTGACATGATGTGAACGGCAGCATTGCCACACAGGTACTGGCTAATATGGTCAGATACTTATAGATTCTTTTCATATGGCTCATTCATCTTGTGATTCATAATATGTGTTTTGGCGAAGATTGCCGTTAATTTTTGTCTCATTGAGATAGATGGGTAAGTACCACGCCTCAATAGAAGTCATCTTATTGCGGATAGTGGTTACATCTTCGTCGTAACGTGACTCAATGTATTGCCAACTATTTGTCGTACTTCCGTTGCGACGCGCCAAACGCAACAAATCAAACCAACGTTTGCCTTCAAACATAAGTTCGCGCTGACGCTCCTCAAGAACAAGACGTTGAGCGTCAGAAGGAGAAGCGTATGTAGCATGGTCCAGAGAATCCCTAACATCAGAATTGTCTGTGCAGGCTCGAATATAGGTTTTATTGCAAAGCGTAACCACCGCGCTAACCTCATCCGCAGTTGTTGCAATTTGCGCCGTTGCCTCTGCTTTCATCAGGTATATATCTGCCAAACGATAGAAAATCCAATTGGCCTGACTGCTAGAACTGCGGAAGGTATAAGTGGCACTACGAGAGTTGAATTCCGTAGGGGGAGTCTGACCTTCGTACTTGAAGATTCGGTTGTCTTTGGGATTGAAGAAATCCTTACTACGGAAATCGTAATCCGCTTCATCGCTACTTGCTTTACTTTGGTTGAAAAGTGTCTGTAATCCCACTGCAGCCAATAAGTGCGGATTACGGCTCTTCACCGTATTACCATAAAGTGTCGATGTAGCGTTATTTGCATACCCATTGGTTGTGAAATTCAATTCAAATATACTTTCGTATGAGTTGCCATTGTAGAACACATCTTGTAATAGGTTGGCACCTTGAGCCAATTCTACATCCTCCATATCAGCAGATTGATTAAGAATACTATTACACAAGGCGATGCACTCACGATAGTCGGCTTCGGATTTTGCAGCATCAATGGTATGGTTGACAGACGCACGCCATAGGTAATAATCGGCGAGTAGAGCCTCAACTGCTCGGCGCGTCACACGACCACGATTTTCCTCTTCATTTTCCCACTCGGTAGCAGCATAGTCTTTGGCCAATTTAAGATCCTCTATCATACGGTCAAGCACATAGTTCTCCTGATTTATCATAGGATAAGCTTCAGATGTAAAGGAAGTAACAGATACCGGCAAATGGTAGTAATTTATCCATGCAAGCGTGTCGCGGTTGCTTACATTGTAGTCATACTCATCCGTCTTGCTACTTTCCAAAACAAGAGGTACATCGCGGAATGTACGGAGAAGATAAAAATAACATAAGGCACGTAGTGTATGTGCTTCAGCTAAGTAAGCGTTACAAGTTGCTTCACTAAAATTCGCATCAAGATGACGAACTGATGGAGCATATTCAAGTACCTTATTACAATAATTGATAACGGTATAAAAAGAAGCCCAGTTACACCAACTATTATTAGACTTTACATTGGCATTCACTATTTCTGCTTCAGCGGACGATAGGCTGGGACCATTCTGCACCTCATCAGACCGGAGTTCTCCCCAAAGAATGATGCGCTGCATTAAATTATCCTCTTGCATGTAGCGATAGCAAGCACGAACCACACTTTCCACTTGGTTGCCGTTCTTCCAAAATTCTTCCTCTATAGTGCTATCCTCTGGCATTAATTCGAGCCAATCACTACATGAGGAGAGCGAAAGAGAGATTGCTGTGGCAATTATTGTTAGTATAAATGAGAAATACTTTTTCATAAAGCAAAAGGTTGTTTCATTGAATTAGAAATTTACAGATAAGCCCATTGTCCAATCCTTTGAACGAGGAGTGCGAGACGTGTCATAAGCCACACCGGGTAATGATGCGTTGAAATTCTGTACAGCTACCTCGGGATCTGTACCTGAGTAGCGGCTAAAGCAGAACAGGTTGTTGACTGTAAAGTAGGCATTAATGGCTGTTGCATGCAAGGCTTGAGCCCACTTCTTAGGAAGAGAGTAGCGAAGAGATACATATTTGATGCGTAAGAACGAACCGTCCTCAACGTAACGATCAGAACCCAACCAATTATAACCCTGCTGGTATAGAGCGCGTGGCACATCAGTCACATCACCTTCCTTACGCCAACGCCAGTTCACGGTACGACACTGATTGTCATCGGTGTACATATTTTCAGCACTCATTCGAGCATTGTTGATGATTTTACCGCCATAACGGAAATTACAGAAAACTGTAAACGAAAGACTTCCATAGCGAAGAGTCGTACCAAAACCTCCTTCCAATTTTGGATTAGAATTGCCTAAATAGACAACATCATATTCGTCAATAGAACCATCATGATTGATATCTTCATAAATGGCATCGCCCCCTTGGAACTTGTAATTGGTACCAAGATAGTCATATTTCATCTGCTTTGGTTTACCGTTATAGTCGTACATCACATTGCCATTGGCATCACGAGCCACAGGACAAGTTTTTCCCTCGTTCACCGCTTTATCAAACTTTTCATAGCTGTAACTGTACACCCCCTTGTAACGGAAACCATAAATAGAACCATAGGCGTTGTTCATCTGAATGCGAGTAAGATAAACACCATTATTAATAGCTGCAGCATTATCGTTGAACTGATTCATGATAGATGGGTCAATTTCCTTTATCACATTCTTGTTGTTACCGATGTTAAAGTTAAAGTCCATCGAGAATTTACCTCTGTTGATAATCTTGTTGGTGCTTAGTTCCATTTCCCAACCACGATTCTGCAGTTTACCATCATTCTTGTATGAAAGTGAAGGGAAACCGGAAGTTGTAGGAATCGTATAGTTGGACCACAATAAATCAGTAGTTTCCTTATCATAGATATCAACCTTAATGTTGACCAAATTATTAAAGAAACCAAGATCGAAGCCCAGATTATAAGAATTCGTCTTTTCCCAACGTAGGTCTGTAAGAGGGATATTGACAGGTCGTACCACCGTTCCACCCATATAGCCATAGTTATCTATAGAATAGACGCTGTATTGAGAATAGTCTTTTCCTGGCTGATTACCTGTAATACCCCAACCCGGACGTATGGCAAGCATGGAGACGTATTTCTCCAAAGGTTTCATGAACTTTTCCTCTGAAATAATCCATTTTGCTGATGCTCCCGGGAATAATCCCCAACGACGTGCAGCTCCAAACTTAGTAGAACCTTCAACGCGTAAAACACCACTAACTATATACTTTCCTTTATATGAATAGTGTATATTACCAAGACCTGCAAGTGAACGAGATTTGGAGTTTCCGTTACTCAAATAGTTCAAATATGCAGCCGTTGTTGCATTAGTAAGTGACTCATCGGGATGCCCATAGGACTTTGTTGTCTGCGCCGATTGCGTTGCACTATTTGTCTGCCAAGCTAAGTTCGCAACAAGAAAGTGCCCGTTGTTCCAATCACTCTCAAAGGAAATTTTGTTCTCGGTCTGTATATTCAGACGCTCTGTACTATATTCCTGGGCATTATTGACCGTCTCGCTATCCCAATTGTAGTTTGAAACTGAAGCCGGAAGGAATTGGCTACGGTTGAGATTATTAATATCAAAATTGATGTAAGCAGAATATTTAAGGGAGAAACGCTTATCATCAAGACTAGGGTTGACAATATAATATTGAAGTCGAGCCGTTGGCAAGATACGGCGATTCACTTCTTCGTTCATTGCTAAATGCGCTAAAGCAACGGGGTTGAACATGTTCTTCTGAGATCCTGCCAATTGGGAATTGCTATGAATGTTGTAGTAATTCTTTGTATCATTACCATTCGCATCTTGCTCGTAAATACCGACATTAGGTATCTTTTTGTACGCGATACCAAGTATGGTACCATAATTCTCCAGATTTTTCCGATTCTTACTATAAGTAAACTGGAATTCCGTAATGACCTTTATACGTTTGGATATGTCGTATTCAAGGTTCATACGATTAGTCATTTTTGTATATTTCTGACCTATAATTGTACCTGTCTGGGAAAGATAGCCACCTGAAATTAAGAATGTAGCACGCTCACCACCACCACTAACACTGAGATAGTGATCGTGAGTCCAACCATGCTTCGTCACAGCATCAACCCAATCAGTATTATTGTTGAATTGTTCAAATTCCGGGAACGAAGGATTATAGTTATACTCGTCACGGCTGTATTGAGAATACGATTCGTTACGGGCCAATGTACGATTGAAATATGCTTGTTTCATCAGCATCGTATAATCATCACCCGTAAGCATCTTCATTCCTTTGGGTTGGAACTTTTCCGTCAATTTATACGAATACTTGATAACCGGTTTTCCTCGTTTTCCCCTTCTTGTCGTAATCTTAATGACACCATTTGAACCTTTTGAGCCATATAGTGCTGTTGCGGATGCATCCTTCAACACATCAATACTCAAAATATCGTCCACGTTCACACATAGCAAGTCTGCATACTGATCGTCAGTGGCATTATTGAAATCAAAATCGGCAGAAATATCACCATCAAATGGAATATCGTTCAGCACGATTAACGGGTTGGCATTACTGGAAAGTGTTGTAGTACCACGTATGCGCATCTGGCTTGATGCTCCTGGAGCACCTGATGATGCAACGATATCAAGACCTGCAATACGTCCTTGTAACAAGTCCTCAGCCGAAGCTACTGAAATACCTTCCACGTCTTCTCCAAGCTCAAAATGGGAGATAGCCATAGAAATTTCGCGACTGGGAATACTACCGATACCCATATCCTGACGACGGTCATGCGTTATCACAGCCTCCTTCATGGTATGGACAGCCTCTTTCAAAAGGATGTGCCACTTCTTTGTGCTGCTAATACGCAATATCTGTGTCTCATAACCCATACATTGTATGCGAATACGATTGCGAGTGTTTTTGGCACGGATGAAGAAATTACCATTGATATCCGTAGTCACGGTACCCAAAACGCGGTCGTTCGGGTCTAATTCTGTGATATATGCACCCGGCACACCTCCAAACTCGTCATCGACATGTCCGTTGATGGCTATTTCGTTCTGCGCCCATGCTCCAATGCACAATAGCAACATCACGAAGCACACCAACTGGCGCTTCACACTATTTTGTATATCCGCCATTCGTTCCATATTATTCAAATCTTAAATATTTGCCATCTTCCAAAAGATGTATCACACTGTATGAATAAGTCTCTATACCGGTAGCAGCAGTCGTTGCGGCACTGTTAACAATGAGGTCACGTGCCATAATGTTATTCAGTTCACCGGAAACCTTAACTTTCTCAAAACTATTTCCTTGACGACGACGCTGATAGTTATAGTTATCTAAAAGCTCTATATTGCTACCATCTTGGTCTACATAAATAGGATAAAACTTATTGGTAGTGGTGTTCAATGTGGAACTAAGGTATTGTCCTTCATTCTCGTATTGTCCACCTTTTATAATGGAGTAGTCCTGAATGTGGTAACGAATGAAACGAATCATGCGTTGGCGCAACGCTTCACGTTTTTCCTCAAGATCCAATCCAGCCGCCTCTTCTTCTGCAGTAAGTACGCAATTCTCTATATCGCTGATGGATGGAACGATACCGTCAGCTATAGCCGTTGCAACACCATCGTTACCGGGAATATAAGCACTATAATGGTACTGACTAAGGAATGACAAGCGATAGTCAATGGCAGCGCATGTGGTAGTTGGATTTTTTTCAAATAATCCACAACATTCACACATGTCATAAAAGGCTTTAAACTTGTCGTCTACGCTACCCGATGCTGAGGCTCCTGCATGTTGACGCAGGATGGCATACATGGAATAGGGTGACGTACGCAATATTCCCTTCAAATAACGGGTTGAACCATTGGTCTTATCATATTCATCAATAACATCTATAGGATTGGCGTTTCCTGCACCTTGAGCTGCCACTACCTTATCCCCTGCCCATATCAAACGGATGGGTGCATACCCCTTCGTAATGTACCATTCCTGACCCGGTATTACTTCACCTACTA
>JAEIGA010014573.1_pt1 | contig 11963 bp, 8 predicted proteins | sample 9270691 | NCBI WGS metagenome assembly JAEIGA01 (sample SAMN17057246, study PRJNA624740) | gut metagenome | biome: biome; isolation source: fecal sample | host: Bos grunniens | place: China: Xizang | collected 2019
AATGGTGCTTACAACTGCAATTACCACAGTGCCGGGCACGTCTGTTTCCGGCAACGCATCAGCAAATATTACAGTCTCTGGATTTGATGCCTATGTAACACGAAACGGCACTACCAACACATCTGTTGGATGGATAGCAATAGGATATAAAGCTTAAAATGTCAGGGGGAAAGAGAGATGATTGAAGCAGTAATAACAGGCGCTGTTGCAATCTTAGTTTGTATGATAAATAACGCCACACAGCGGAAAGCAGCCCAGCGGCAGCACAACACAACCATTGAGCTGATTGAGTACAAGCTTGATCAGCTTGCCCGCAAAGTGGATTTGCATAATAACGCTGTTGAAAGGCTGTTTCTTGCTGAAAAAGAGATTGAGCTACACGCCGAGAAAATTAGCGTTGCAAATCATAGAATTGAAGATTTAGAACATATGGCAAAGGCCGGGGAATAATCCCCGGCCTCTTTTTTGTTTCTTACGCTCCAATTAGTCTGAATGTTCAATATATTTTGTTATATCAGAATAGTATTATTCATTTTCCTGTGATATACTGTGGGCATATATTACCTTTAGCAAATATTCACATATTTGAAAGGATTTAGAGTTATGAAGAAAGTTATATCGTGGGTTGTAGCGGCTTCTCTGTTGCTATGCATATTCTTTGTTGATGCAGCACCAATCTCATATGCTGCCGAGCAGCCTTTGACCATAGGACAGACAGCGCTATTGCTAATGGACGTTTTTGATTTGGAATATAGCGACGATATGACAAAAACTATTCCGGATGTATCGGAAAGCTCACCTTATTATGAAGCTGTTTGCGCTTGTGTTCATATGGGCATTATTAGCCTTGATACAGTCAATTATGGTATTAATAACCCTATATATCGCAGTGAATTTGTGATAATTCTTCGCAACGCTGGCTTATCTTTGATTTATCCTGATACGATTCCTTCTAATTTATCGAGTTCATCATACTGCTATAATGAGTTTTGTGCTGTCCTTGCGCACGGAATTATGAATGTTGATGAAAACGGGTTGTTTGAACGTAATGGTTACTTATATACCTCAGATATCAACATGTCTGCTCTTGAGGCGGCTTTTGAACCAACAACCACGTCTGCAGCAAACCTTGATTTGGTTAATGGTTCTATTACTATTTGGGAGAACGCAAAAGGAGTGACTGGATTTATACAGGGCGAAACTGAAATCCGTACCACAGCGGGTGCGGGTATCGTTCGCCAATCAGATAACACAACGGCAACAAAAAACTCTATTAGTATAAATAGGGGAAATGTTTCACTTACTGTCTCAGATTTGAATGTTGCTCCTGATTCTGCATCACCCATTTCTGTGGAGAATGGAGCTTCACTCACTTTGACTCTGCTAGGTGAAAATATACTCACGGCGCCAAATGAGAAGCCTGGTATCCGAGTGTTCCAAGATGCTGAACTTGTTATTAGAGGAACAGGCTTTTTAGAGGCCACTGGTGGGTGGTATGCAGCTGGTATTGGCGGTGGTCAACACGGCGGCACAGGCTCTGTAAGTATTGAAAATGGCTCTGTAACAGCCACCGGTGGCTGGTATGGCCCCGGCATTGGCGGTGCTTATTATGAAGGCGGCGGTATAATTACAATTAGCGGCGGTACTGTTACTGCCACTGCTGGTGGTGATGGCACAAGCAACTATATTGGTGGCGCAGGCATTGGTGGCATACGAGGAAGTGATGGTGGTATAATCACTATTACCGGCGGCACTGTGTATGCTATAGGTAGTAAGACTGGCTTAGGTTCCAATACCGGCGCAGGCATTGGCGGCGGTTATGGTGGTGATGGTGGTGTAATTACAATTACTGGCGGCACTGTATATGCCACAGGTGGTTGTGATAGCGCAGGCATTGGCGGTGGTCGTTATGGCAGTGGTGGTATAATCACAATTAGCGGCGGTACTGTAACTGCCACAAGCATTTATAGAGGTGCCTACGATTTTGAAGCAGGTCTCGGTTATGGAGCAGGTATCGGTGGAGGAGTTGGTGGTACCGGCGGAGTTGTCAAAATTTCAAATGCCAATGTCACAGCCAGTGGCTCCATCTGGGCTATAGGAAGCGGTGGAGTTAATGCTTATAATGAATTTGGATGTACAAGCATAGATATTGAAGATGATGCCACTGTTAATTTAGCTTATGATTTAACTAATGGATATGGACAGTGTTTGGAAAAAATCACTGTCAACAAGCAACCGTTTGATGCCGTTGCCCATATTGGAAACAGGGCAAAATTTTCTTTGGATGCATATGGTTATAGCGGCCTCTCATATCAATGGCAGGTTAGCAGCGATAACATAACGTGGGTTGATATTGAGGGCCAAACTTTGGCAACTGCATCAATCCCCCTGAGTGATGCAAATAATGGACACTACTACCGCTGCAAGCTTACCAATGGATGGGGAAATGTGATTTATTCAGAATCTGCTCAGGCACATGTGCTTGCATTTACAAAACAGCCTATAAGTGTTGATGCAGCTCTTGATGACATTGTATCATTCGCAGTTTCTTCATCCAGCAAGGATGTAAAATACCAGTGGCAGCGCAGCTATGATAACGGCGCAACATGGTTTGATGTTGATGGCGAAACCTATGCAACATTGATTGTAAATGCCACGCTTTCTACATCCAGTGCAAAATACCGCTGTGTTATTACTGCACCAAATGGAGATACACTTGCATCTGATATTGTCGAAATAAAGCTTGATACCGGCAATATGGTCACATACACTGTTCAACATTTCAAGCAGAAAGCAGATGGCAGCGGCTATGTCCTGAGCAATCAGGAAGTGCTTGATGGTGTGTCCGGCGAAACTGCCACAGCACCTGTTGCAAGCTATGACGGCTTCTCTGAAAATACATCAAAGAGCGAAGCATCAGGCACAATCGCAAATGACAGCAGCTTGATACTCACCCGTTACTTTGACCGAAATACATATTCACTCTCTTTTGAGATGAATGGCGGCAGCGCTATTCCGGCAATTGAGGCTCTTTATGAAGCTACTGTAACCGCTCCTGATGAGCCTTCACGATATGGCTACACTTTTGCCGGTTGGTATGCTGACGCAGATTTTGAAGAGGAATATGTGTTTGACACCATGCCTCTGGGTGGAGCAACAGCTTACGCAAAGTGGGAGCTTATCGGCGCTGACAGAGGCGTTGAATATCACATCAATGGGCTTTCTCTCAGATCAAGCGAAAACTATGAAACTCTTGATTCTATCCCCAATACCGCTTTCTTTGTGGAAGTCAGCGTAACCAACCTTAGCGCAGATGCCACAGATACGATTATCATTGCGACTTATAAAGAAAACGGTCAGTTCGTTGGAATGCAGTATTTGTACGCCAAATCTCAGGTCGGACAGACCCTTACCTTCGGTTCTTACATTGATAACACCAAAGGTGACATCGCAAAAATCAAAGCATTTGTGCTGCCCACACTCGGCAGCCCCATACCTCTGGCAAATAGCGCCGAGGTGAAATAACGAATGCCTAACTGTTATGGAGGATATACCATGTTAAAGAAGGCTTTATCAATAATTGTTTGCATTGCTATTTGCATGATGTTGATACCTTTAACGACTCCTACCGCGTTGGCTGCCGAAGCAACTGCGTCTGATATCCCCACTGAGGGGGATGCGTGGGATGGAACAACAAAGCAACCAACAACAATAGTGGAGAAGGACGGCATAAAATATTACGAAATCACAAAGAGTGAAGAGTTAGCATTTGTTGCTCAAACAGGAGCTGAATGGTTATCACGCAACTATATTCTCGAAAACAATTTGATTTTGAATGAGATTGTATTTCAATGGAATTCTGACGGTGTATTGAATTCGATGCCATCAACGTTGTTAAAGTGGGTCCCAATTGGAGACAACAACACGAGATTTACCGGTGTTTTCAATGGCAATGGATTTACCATTTCTGGCCTATACATAAACGGCAATTCACGTCAGGTCGGTTTATTCGGCTATATTGATAGCATGGGTACTATAAAAAATGTTAATCTGGTAAATTCGTGCATTATAGGAGAGTCGGATGTAGGAGGAATTGCCGGACGTATTGCTCCCAACGGAGGCGATGTTATTAACTGTTCTTTTAATGGAATTGTTAAAGCATCAAATCAGAACGCCGGAGGAATCGTTGGATATACTTGTCACTCCATTATAAATTGCTCATCGAGAGGTTTTATTGGAGGAACAGGATGTGTTGGGGGAATAGTTGGATACTATGCTAGATCAAATTATTATAGTGCGGGCATAACCAACTGCACTAACAATAGCACAATTGTTGGAACCGAATGGGTTGGAGGAATTTCAGGCAGTATAAACTCATCTACTATCAACAAATGTGGAAACTATGGTCAGGTGTTTGGAAATACAAGCATTGGTGGTATCGCAGGGTACTGCTCTAGTACTGAAATCTCAGAATGTTTCAACATTGGAGAAGTTTGGGGAAAAGACTCAGCAATTGGAGGCATTGTTGGATACTGGTTCTCTGAGACCTATTATCTCTTTGAAATAACGGATGTATATAATACCGCCACAATCTCTGGAAATACGAATGTTGGTGGAATAGTTGGCAAAGGAGAATGTGCAAGAACATATTACTGCTACAATATCGGTAATGTTATTCAAAACGCACAGAATGAAACTTCTTATGCAAATTTGGGCTCGATTATTGGGTCGGATGGTGCCGTTTGGGAAACCGACACCATAAAAAACTGCTACTATCTAAAAACTCAAACTATTAACACAAATCTGTATGGTTGTGGAAATGTGTCAAGTGATTCCAATGAGCCAACTGGGTTTTATTCTAAGACGCCTGAGCAATTATTCAACCAATCTACATATATTAATTGGGACTTTTCAGACATTTGGTCTATTTCTGCTGACTTAAATGGCGGTTACCCATATCTACAATGGCAGGAAGGCTCATTGACCGATATTACTGTCACTGGTGTACAGATTAAAGAAGCCAATTTTTCGTTGGCAAAAGGTGACTACGAATATTTGACTGCTACAGTATCACCCGCCAATGCAAGTGACAAATTCATTATTTGGAGCAGTTCTGATTCAGAGATTGCATCTGTCAGTTCTGCAGGGAAAGTGGTTGCTGTTGCTGCCGGTACAGCAATTATCACAGCTACTACGGTGGATGGCGGTTACACTGCAACTTGTACCGTTACTGTTACAGAGCGTCTTGCAGAAGAATTCCGCATCAACAACATCACGATTCGTGACAATGACGGCACGGCACTTTCTGCTATTCCTGCCGGACGTTGTCTTGCTACAATATCCATCACGAATGTGGCATCTGAGGGTAACACACTTGTATTTCTTGCAGCATATACGGCTGAGGGACAGTATCAAGGAATGATGTGGGTGAGCATTGAGGATTTGCCCGTAGGTGCTACAAGCAAGATCACATTGCCGGTAGAAAATTCCGATGGCAAAATTGCTAACCTCAAAGCTTTTTCGATAGCGTCATTTACTGACATAACACCTCTGGGCGAGGCAGTGTCATTTTTGACACAATGAAAAGAAAAGCTCTAAGGTAAAATAAAAACACATAGCAAAGGCCGGGGAATAATCCCCGGCCTTGTTGTTTATTCCTCATGAGATATTGAAAATCACTGAAAAAAGCATATAATAACACCGAGAAAAATAAAAGCACATGAGGGTATCAAACAGATGAAAACGGTTTTTCTTTTTCTGGCAAAAACGAAAATTGTCAGCCGTATTTTAGTTGCTCTATGGGCTGGCCTTTGCTTAATGGGTATATGGAATGATGATCTACTCCTTTACTATGCCATTCTGTCAACTACATTATTAGTGCCAGTGCTTATTATTGAATTCACCACAAACCCTACGTTTAGATGGAATTATCTAAAAGCAAACTTCAGTTCTTCACCAAAATCATATAAAACGACACTCTTCCTTACGATTTTTTTAGGACACCTTGGTGTTCATCGTTTCTATGTTGGAAAAATCGGTACGGGAATTATTTATTTACTTACAATAGGATGCTTTGGTATCGGTTGGCTTGTTGATATTGAGCGTGTCATTTCTGGGACTTTCACTGATGATTACGGCTCAGTAATTTCAGCTAAACCATACACGAACAACGCTAAAGATGTCGAGATTGGTAGTCATCTGGCGAAAAAAAAGAAATCCTCAATCATGTTTCGCCGTATTTGCGCTGCAATTCTTATGACCTTTGGTGGACTGTTAAGTTTAGGGTTTGGCATCCCTACTATTATCTGTCTTGTTTCTTCCAGTCCTGAAAATTTTGAGGGTTTCAGAGAGGCCGCTATTTGTTTGGCTTTCTGGGGCATTGTACTACTTATTACGGGAATAAATGTTTTTAGAAAATCTTTCAAACTTGAAAAATCTATCGAAGATTTTAACTCTCGGACAAACAACGATGTAATAACAGAATACACTGACAATGCGCATTCCTATACCGACACTAATGACATTATCGAAATTGACGAAGTTTCTTTTGATGACTTTGTTGATGATGAATTAGATGAATTTGACACAGCAAATATAGTTAGCGAAGAACTTGAAGAGGAAGAATTTGAAGAAATAGACCCTACAGATGTTTCTTATGTTGATGGAATGGACGGACATGAATTTGAATATTTCTGTGCCGAACTACTTAGGAAAAATGACTTTTATGATGTCAGTGTAACAAGAGGTTCCGGAGATCAAGGTGTTGACATTCTTGCCACTAAGGGTGGCATAAAATATGCTATTCAGTGCAAGAATTACGCTTCCCCATTGAGCAATACTCCTGTCCAAGAGGTAGCTGCAGGAAAACTCTTTTATAACTGTCATGTCGGCGTTGTTCTTACTAATTCTACATTCACACCCGGTGCTGTTTCTTTGGCAAATGCAGCAGGTATTTTGCTTTGGGACCGAAGCGAGCTGTCAGAGTTAATGAAAACAGGACAAACTGCTCCTCAAAAGCATATAGAAACGAAAAATAAGTTTACAACTGCTCCGTATAAGATAGACCCGCCTCATGTTACTACGTCAGTTAATAGAGGTGTTGTCGACACTCATACCGATTTTCACAAAAGGACAAGAGAACTTCCAAAACAAGAAACGTGTATTACAATAGATAACATCGACATTGAGGTTGATGCATACTCTGCAATGCGTTTAGGCGTCGTTCTTGATAATTTCGGCATAATAATAGACGAAGAATACGGCGATCAAATTGAGCTTCTATTCGATGTCAGAAGTAAAATTGGCAGATTTATACCCAGTGATATTGAAATAGTGCTAAATCTCTATGACGGAAATAGAAAACTCTTAACGAAAAAAGAACGTATTTCTAGAGATAATTTCTCCGGCAGAGATAGTCTTTGTGTTTATTTTGAAATGAAAAACCTGTGCAATCTCGCAACAAAAATAGAGATGTTCTGTCAAAAATGGTAGTTTATCAAAACAGTGTTCTATAACAAAACATTCAAGGCCGCATGGTTTCCATGCGGCCTTGAGTTTATATTTCCTATATTCGATTATTGCAGACTTGCGTTGGAGAACATCAAGACTGTGTTCAATCCAGAAGCAGACATCAGCTCAATTTCACCATACTGGCAGATGGGGAGTTCACGATTATCTCTAAAACGCTTATCAGGGCCACCAGTCTTGTTGACATACTTCCACGTACGGCCAACAACCCTAGCATCTTTGGGAACAGGTCCATCTTCTATGAACCTAGTGGTATGAGAATTTGTTATGATATCATGATAGTTTAATGCTCCCAATTTTCTCTTCTGCTTAATAAACAGTTTATCGGGCAGGAAAATCAATGTTTCCTTGCCTGATTTAAATGTTGCAGCAGGAACATTAGATTTGAACGGATATGGTGGCTTCTTGGAAGTCTTACAAAGGACCCTCTGAACTGAGTTTGATGCACCGGATGCGTATTTCTTGTCGATTACCTTACTGGTCTGGGTAATTCTCCACACTCTTTCACTTTCAGTTACTTTTAGCATGGGTTTCATTCTCTGATCAACCGCTTCTTTCTGGTCATCATCAATGACGTATTCAAGTTTGATTCGTCCGCCAGTTATGGCATAAATCTTCAAAGCGATAAAGGCAAGCCATGCAAATATAAACAGCTCATTTACGAAACCAAGGAAGAAAAATAGAATCATACCAAATGTAGAAAGATTGTTTAACCGTATGGTTCGACGTGCTCTTTTCAGAATATTTTTCAAACCATCGGAAACCATATCTGTTGCCACACTGTTTGTGATTTCCCTTGTATCATAATGATTGTTGTCAATAGTTTGAGAATGGGGGGCGGGCGTGGGATTAGGCCTGGGTTTGGAGTTGTTCTTTCTTTTTCCTGTTTCACTTACATAAGAAATACCTGTCCCCGGAATTGAGGCAGTCCTGCGTGTAGTACCTTTAGCGGTTTTAGTGACACGATATCCCTTTACACCCCAGCTATATCCTATTCCAGATTTGCTGATGTTGATCCGAAATCCACCACCAAGGTTAATGCTCTTTCTAAACCTAAAGCCCATATCTGTTCCTCCTTGAAGCACCTAAATGGAAACATTTATGATTTGATAATTGAGATTATTTTAGGCGCAATTTGCTGCCAAATCAATATATGTAGCAGCATTTCAGCGCTTTAACCAATCAACGGACAAACCATTTGTTTGATATAACAAAAGCGGAATGCATTTTGCATCCCGCTTTTTCTGTTCATTTGTCAGTACTACTCAAGGCATGGCATACCACACCAATTCCAGTCTGCCACCATCAAGAAACGCATATACGTTTGGCACTGCTATATATTCGTTATAAGGCAATAAATAGAAAGTATACCAACCATCAGGCCACTCTACCTTGTAAACATCAAAACCAATTGAGTCAGACTGCTCCAAAATTGGCAAATCAAATGTGGAATAAGTTGTGCCGATGTAACTATAGCTACATTCATTTTGATCAGTATAGACTTCTTTGTAGAACGCAGGGAAGATGCCGATTTCACGCCAGTTTTCTCTAATCGCCAAATCAACTACACTTTCAAAATTTTCTTTTGTTATTGATGAATTAGGTTCAGGCGTTACACTTGCTGAATAATTTGTGAGGTAATCACTTACAGACTGTTTTGCGTTCTCAAGGTCTTTGCCCATGTACGTGTAAACAATGTCACTGTTTTCAAATTGGAGCGAATCGTCATCAAAAAACAGTTTGCCATCTTCATATGACGCTTCGTAGACATCTCCGAAATACTCTTCCTCTTGGTAGAATAAAGTAACGTTATATTCTCTGTTCGAGATTTCTTCAACATTTACTATTTTTCCAACACGGCCATAACTTCCGGGATAATCACCAAAACAAAGACCTCCATCTTCAAACACACAGAAAGAAAACATCACATCGCCGTAGTCCAAAACCTCACAAGTCGATTTATCCACCCATATGCCATTTGCCATATTACAAAAATCAAGGATGGCAAATGCGTCAGTGATTATAGGTTCGTGTTCGTCCTTGTCGGGTGTGTTTTGTTGGTCTGCGTTCCATATCTCAGAAGCACGCACAGCGGCGTCCTTATAATCTCCTGCTTTGTCGAAATATGAATATGCGCCGTCAAGATCACCTGAGGCGAGGCATTCTTCAGCTTTTGCGTAAAAAGCGGCTGAGAGTTTATCTCCGTATATGAGTGCTTTCCTATAGTATTTAATTGCGCTGTCGTAGTCGCCTTTTACCATAGCTTCATCCGCTTTGGCTTCATAAACCGATGGGTCTACATAATATTCAGGAGCCGTAGTTACAGCAAGTCCTGAGTAAAGCGAAATCATGCAAGAAAATTTAGCATCGTTAGTATAAACTGCAGTTTCTATATCTTCATTTTCAATCGGATAGCCTAGAGCAGGTCCTGCTTTTGCAACATCTTCACTTGGACCCATCCATATTGATGTAACAAGAGGAATATTAGCTCCTTCTTGGATGTAAAAGTTGAAAACAGCGGTCTCTGTATAACCTGTCATCTTAGCTTTCCCCGTGAATGTAACTATTCTTGCCCCCCCTTCGAGTGTATCTATTTCCCAGTTAATATCCTTATAATTTTCATTGTTCAACACTTGGCTAAAATCCCAATTCTCAACATAAGCAAGAGTTTTATCCATATCAACAAAGCCAATCATGTCGTATGTGTAATACTCTGGGAAATCATTTTTGAACACATAGATTTTCCGGTCAAGAACAAATTCTATATCGTCCTGATGATTAGTAATGATGTCTTTTATGCTTGGTTTCCATTTGTCGCTTGTAGATGATGAATCACTTTTTTTATCGTAATCATCATCTTTATCTCCACATGCTGCCAACGAAAACACAAGAATCAACGCCAAGATACATGCCAAAATCCTTTTCATGTTGTTTCCTTTCCTAAGATTAGATAATTGATAACATTATAGGAGCAATTTGCTGTCAACTCAATATATATAATGGCTTTTCGGCGCATTAACTAATAAGCAAGCAAATCATTTGTTTGATATAACAAAAGCGGACTGCTGAGTCTGTGGAATGTGATAATTGAAATGTTATGAATACTCTGATATATTAATTGCGGTTTTATCTCAGATAATTAAAACTTGATATCAACAAGGAGATGCATAACATGTTTTGCACTAAATGCGGAAAGAGTATAACTGATGGCAGTAAGTTTTGTAATAAGTGTGGCGCACCGGTTAACAGCTCAAATATTGCAAGTGCGCCAGTTGAAAGAAAACAGACAGCCAACTTAAAAAGCGAATCTAGATATTCTTTCATATCCAAGGTGGCTTTTTTTCTGAAAAAAGCCCCGCTATTTACAAGCGGCTTGATTATGACTTTATTATCCGGGCCAATATCTCTTTGGGCTGATTCAAAAATGGTTGGCTCTGCTATTATTCACCATCAAGCAATTATTACCCAGGAATTATATTGGGGAGATATAGACACCTGGGCAGTTGCACGCTCTGCTACCAAAATCTTAGGAGTTTTTAGTTGGGTAAGCGTTATCACCTTAGTCTTAGGAGCGGTACTCTATATTGTTGAATCAAGAGGGATGCTGCGCAACTCCAAATTAAAAAATGTTTTATATGTTTCAATTCCAAGGATTTTTATTATTTTTATCGTTGTGCTTCTACTTTTCACCTGCCCTCCGATTTTTCGTTACGTAATAGAGGTCCGCAGTGGTTTGACTTGGTAATCGAAAACTTTCAACATATTTACGGCTGAAAAGCACAAAGTTTAATTACTTGCTGCTGTAGACAAAAGCGGAGAGCTAAATACTCTCCGCTTTTTCTTGCTTGCCATATTTCAAAAATACATATAGTGATGGTTCACGAAGTTTTCTCTGAGCGGCTACAATCAAAGCTCTTACTCTTTCTACACTTATTCCAAATCTCTCACCAATCTCTGATAAGGTGCATCTTTCTTCAAATCGTAACCTAAGAATTTCTTGATGTCGATCTGGCAGCAATGTAACAGCATGTAAAAGCCCGTCAAGCTTATCTTGCGTAATGTCCTCAACCGGAATGGGCGTATGGAAACAGCCATTATCAACAGAGAGAAACATGTTCAGCGGGTATGGCTCTTTGTGTTTTAATTTAGTTTTAGACATTTTCTATATGTTCCTCCTGCAGCGGAATCATGGAAGAATTATAGACGCAAATTGAAGCGCATGCAATGAGGCACACTACAACAAAAGCGGAGAGCAGAACACTCTCCGCTTTTGTTGTTTCCAATTTTCTGACATCTGCTATATAATGCAATATAGAGGATAATGTCTGATTTGCATGATGTTGGATGATACAAATGCTATCCAACATCATGCAAATGACGGGTAAAAAAATATCCGTCATTTCAAAAAGATTTCAAGAATTGGTGTGCCGCCTTTG
>JAEIGA010014574.1_pt1 | contig 11961 bp, 6 predicted proteins | sample 9270691 | NCBI WGS metagenome assembly JAEIGA01 (sample SAMN17057246, study PRJNA624740) | gut metagenome | biome: biome; isolation source: fecal sample | host: Bos grunniens | place: China: Xizang | collected 2019
GCAGTTATATTCGCCTTACGTCGAGTTAAGGATTTATTTAATATAACTGCGACTGCAAGTCGCAATCTAACGCAAAATAGTTTTGCATATCACTTTTAGCCACAAGGCTAAAAATATAACTTATAATAATTTATCTTTTGTGGATAAGAAAAGCCCACCATATTTCGCTTTTTGCGAAGTATAGTGGGCTACACTTTTATTACGAACTAAAAATCCCTAACGGAACAGCGGGTTTGCAGTGTCTTTTTTATTTTTTCAGTTGCGTTTAGTTTAAGCTTTCCAAATATATTGAAGCGTTAGTTGCGGCAACGGCGCCATCCGCCACGGCGGTGGCAACTTGTCTAACGGCTTTAGTTCTGCAATCGCCCGCAACAAATAATCCTTCCGTTTTGGTTTTACAAGTTTCATCAGCAATAATATACCCGTCTTTATCAAGGTCTACCACGTTAGTGTACGCTTTATTGTCGGGAACTTGACCGATTGCAATAAATACAGCGGGGATTTCGTGCGTGCAAATATTTCCGTCTTTATCCTTATATTTTATTGCCGTAAGTTCATTCTCACCTACAAAGTCTATTACGCTGGTGTTCGGGCGAACTTCGATATTTTCTTTAGCGCGCAACGCTTTAATAAGCCTATCGTCACCAAAGAATTTATCGAACAACGTATATACGTAAACCTTTTTGCAATAACTTGAAAGCAACAACGAATATTGAAGCGCCGTATTAGCATCGCCTATAACCACTACTTCTTTACCCTTGTAAAAAGCTCCGTCGCAAATAGCGCAATAGTAAACGCCCTTTCCAACCAAATCATCACGGCTGGTCCTTAAGTGTTTATGCTTAACGCCTGCGGCGATTATAACGCTTTTTGCTTTGTATTCGTTATACTCGGTAGTAACTGTAAACTCACCGTTTGCCTTTTCAATTTTAACAGCCTTTTCAATCTCTACTTCCGCGCCAAGTGCGGTTATTTGCTCAAAAAGATTGTCTGCAAATTTTTCGCCACTAATTTCTTTGATAGAAGGATAGTTTTCTAATCTCGGCGAAGTGGCTATTTGCCCGCCTAAGCTATCGCTTTCTAACACTAAAACTTTTTTAGAATTTCTTAACGCGTAGAGTGCGGAGGTCATACCTGCCGCACCCGCGCCTATTACTATTATATCGTACATATTAGTTGATGCTCTCTATATATTTTCTTATTTCGCTTGCGTTATCAAATGCTTGAATACCCTTTTCAGTAGGAACTAATAGAGTGGGAGCCTTCTTAACGCCGTATTTAATAGTCATTTCTTTGTCTTCTTCAGCGTTAACAACAGTATACTTAACGCCCGCTTTATCTAGCATCATTTTCGAAGTTTTGCAGTTGGGACAACCGTTCCTGGTAAACAATACCGGTGCGGTTAATATATCTTCTACTCCGCATTTTTCTTCTTTGCACGAACATTCTTCTTTAACTTTGCCGTTAAACTTAGAATTTGCAATATCGTAAACCTTTCTACTTGCGAATTCTTGACGTTTACCGTCGTTCCAGTTTTGAACTGGACGATAGTAACCGGTTATACGGCTATATACTTCGGTAACTTTTCCGCAAGTAGGACACTCGTATACTTCGCCCGCGATATAGCCGTGTTCAGAACATACCGAATAGGTCGGGCTCATCGTATAGTAAGGCAATTTATAGTTTTCAGCAATCTTTCTAACAAGATTTGCAGCAGACTTCCAGTCGGGAAGTTTTTGACCTAAGAACGCGTGGAAAACCGTTCCCGAAGTGTAAAGGGTTTGCAATTCGTCTTGAATATCAAGCGCGCTGAATATATCGTCAGTATAGCCTACGGGTAAGTGTGAACTGTTGGTGTAGTAGGGCGCGTTATCATTGTCAGAAGCCGTTATAATGTCGGGATATCTCTTCCTGTCGTGTTTTGCTAAACGGAAAGAAGTAGATTCTGCGGGGGTTGCTTCTAAGTTATATAGGTCGCCGTAAAGTTCTTGATAATCGGATAGTTTGTTTCTCATGAAGTTAAGAACGTTTTTGGTAAACGTTTGCGCTTCTGCGTTGGTCATATCCTTCTTTATCCATTTTGCGTTCAAGCACGCTTCGTTCATACCAACCAAACCTATAGTTGAGAAGTGGTTGTTGAACGTGCCTAAATAACGTTGGGTGTAGGGATATAAGCCCGCTTCAAGTAATTTACCAACGGTATCTCTCTTAACTTTAAGTGAACGTGCGGATATATCCATAAGTTTAGATAATCTTTCGTAGAATTCGTTTTCATCTTTCGATAAATAAGCAATTCTAGGCATGTTTATGGTTACAACACCGATTGAACCCGTGCTTTCACCACTACCAAAGAAACCGCCTGATTTCTTACGCAATTCTCTTAAGTCTAAACGCAATCTACAACACATACTTCTTACGTCACTCGGTTCCATATCGCTGTTGATATAATTCGAGAAGTAAGGCGTGCCGTATTTAGCCGTCATTTCAAATAAAAGTTTGTTGTTTTCCGTCTCAGACCAGTCGAAATCCGAAGTTATCGAATAAGTAGGAATCGGGTATTGGAATCCCCTACCGTTTGCGTCGCCTTCAATCATTATTTCGATGAACGCTTTGTTTACCATCGCCATTTCTTTAACGCAGTCTTTATACTTAAAGTCAACTTCCTTTCCGCCTACGATAGCGTTCATTTCCGCTAAGTCGTTAGGTACTACCCAGTCAAGAGTAATGTTAGTAAACGGCGCTTGCGTACCCCATCTAGACGGAGTGTTTACACCGTATATGAACGATTGTATACATTGTTTAACTTCTTTATAGGTTAAATTGTCTATCTTAACGAAGGGTGCTAAATAGGTATCGAACGATGAAAACGCTTGCGCACCTGCCCATTCGTTTTGCATGATTCCTAAAAAGTTTACCATTTGGTTGCATAGTGTGGATAAGTGACCCGCGGGCGCAGAAGTAATCTTGCCGGGTACTCCGCCTAAACCTTCTTTTATAAGTTGTTTAAGCGACCAACCTGCACAATAACCGGTAAGCATCGAAAGGTCGTGAATGTGGATATCTGCGTTCCTATGCGCTTCACCTATCTCTTCATCGTAAATTTCGCTTAGCCAGTAGTTTGCGGTTACCGCACCACTGTTAGACAAAATTAAACCGCCTACCGAATAGGTTACCGTTGAGTTTTCTTTAACACGCCAGTCGGATACTTTTAAATAATCGTCTATTATCTTTTTGTAGTCTAATATCGTAGAGCCGATATTACGAACTTTTTCCCTTTGTTTACGGTATAAAATGTAGCTCTTTGCGACTTCTACGTAGCCCGCTTGGATAAGAACGACTTCGGCACTGTCTTGAATATCTTCCACAGTTATAACGTTGTCTTTAATCTTCTTTGCAAAGTCTGCAGATACTCTTAAAGCCAACATGTTTAAAATTTCAGCCGTGTAGTTGATTTGCTTTGCGTTAAACGCCTTAGATAGCGCGGTGGTTATCTTCGACATGTCAAAATCTACTAATTTACCGTCTCTCTTTTTTACTTGAAACATACTTTTCATCCTCCTCTATATGTAAAATTGGTCATCGCAATCTACTATACCATTACTATTCCCTTTTGTCAATATTTTTTACAATATTTTGAGAAAAATTTTTTTATAAACCACAAGATATTGTGTTTTGGGCAAAAAAAATAAGCTTTCCCCTAAAATTTAAGAGAAAGGCTTAAAATCAAAATTAATTAGCAAAGCACTAACGAATTTAAGTGCTATGAATTTTTTTGAAAATTTAGCGTGCGTCTAGCAGTAACTAAATCGTAAATTTTTATTTATTGTAAGAAGAATTTCTTGAACAATAAAACCCAAATTAAATCAATCCAACCAAACGCAATACCCGACGGAATAGTAACTAATACGCAAATAATAAGTCTTAAAAGTCCACCCTTTTTTAAGTAAGTCGACCATCTTACCACGATTTCCGTAATCCAGTTAACAACGGGAATTAAAAGTAAAAGAATTTGCACTAAACGGCTTTGTTTGTTAAACCAAGTCATAATAATACCTCCAAATATTTTTGTGTGTTTATAATATCATAATTAAAAAATTTTGTAAATATGCTTTTAAAAAATTTTTATATATTATTTTTAAAATAATGTTTATATTTTTCTTGCAAAAAACCACAAAATATATTAAAATAAATTTTAATCCACGGAGAGATGTCAGAGTGGTCTAACGTGCTCGCTTGGAAAGCGGGTATACCGAAAGGTATCGGAGGTTCGAATCCTCTTCTCTCCGCCAAAATAAAAAAAGGGTAGAAAATCTACCCTTTTTTTATTTTGGTTAAGATAAGTTGTTAGGAGAGGATTCGAAACAGCGTTAAAAAACAGTTTAGTAAACTGTTTTAGCGGTGACCGAAGATTTTTGCAAGTCATTGGTTGGAGATGCCCGTAAATTGACTTGCAAAAAGCAAGAAAGAAGTCCTCTTCTCTCCGCCAAACTAAACCTAAATCGATAATCTCGGTTTAGGTTTGTTTTTTACCACATTGATTAACTATATAATAAATTGACTTATAATATATTAAATAAATAACAAGATATCTAAAAATATATGAAAACAAAAAAAAGAAAGGCAATTGCCTTTCTTTTTTAATTGTTTGTGATTTTAATTATAAGTTTAAGATGTCCACTTATAACAATTTCAATTTGTTTAAATCCATCTGGGGTATCTTCTAATACAAAATCGCCACTACCTATGCCATATTGATTATGACTAAATCCCCAAGAAGGAGTAACTTCAAAACTTATATCTCTTAAAAGGAAAATATTTCCTGTAATATTATTATCTTTACTACATATTTCACCTAATTTACTTGCAGAAACTGAAGTTACAAAATATTGATAGTAGTAGTTCTCATCATGTCCTTTATAAGTGAAATCACCACTTACAACATTTAGATATCCGTCCCCATAAAATACATCTCGATCAAATGAGAATACTTTATTTCCAATTGCTATTACAAAATCTGCACCACTCTTAGGTTTTGCAATCAAGTATAAACGAACAGCACTTTTTGTGCCTTCAAAATCAACAATGATTTCAACATATCTTTGTCCACCTTCGTCAGTCATTACATCAAGGGAAACTTTCTTTAAGTTTGTTAATTTTTCCATTTCTGAATTATAACAGTCAAACATTGAAGTTATTTCAACATTAACTTTAGTTGTTTCACTGTCAATTGTGCCTGCAAAAGTGTAAAATAAAATATTAGTATAATTATTTTGTACGTAGAAATCTCCATAGTTATAGCTATAATAATAATCTGTTTTTCCCAACAAACGGTATGTCTGTTGATTTAATTTAATATTGAATGCTTCTACAAATTTATTAACAACAATTGTATATGTGCCAGATCCAAGTTCTTGACCTGTAATAGTCAATTTATATGTACCTGCCGATGAAATCGGTAAAATACAATAGTCAAAAAATTCTTGATTGTCTACTATTATAGTTGAGCCTTTTGACAAACTCCAACGAGAGTTTCCTTCGCCTGCTCCTGGTTCAACCATAAGCAAATCTAAAGAAGAAAGTGAATTAATAGTAACTTTTTTATTTACAAATTCATAGGTTTCTTGTCCATTTATTCCATAAACATAAATTTCTTCTATATTGTCATATCTATGAACATCGTAATAACTATAAACTAAATCATAAACCAAAGTAACATTACTATTGGCATAATATTTTCTCTTTGTTTCTATAGTTAATTTGGTTTTGTCAGCATTTAAAGATTTTCCAACTAATACATAGTCATTATTAAAGGCAATATTAATCGAATCCAAATCTATTTCTAAGTCTGAATCAGCATAGCCCCTAATAAAATATAAGTTGCAGTTGCCACCATAAGAAAAAACATCAGCAGAAGTGCCAAAATCTACACTTGAAATGTAGGTAGAATTTTTGATTTTTTGGTCTAAATTAACATGTCCATAAACATCTATATCTTTATATTTTGTATAAATACTCACTGAATTTTCATTTATAGGAATTTGACAAACAAATCTTCCTTCTTCATTCATACTAATATAATATTCTTCTTGATCATTATAAAAAGAGATTTTAAACTCGCCATCAAAATACTTTTTATCGCCATCCGTTGTGAGATATTTTTCATTTACAAAAAGCTCAAGTTCAACAGTGTCATGATTTATTGTATTATCCACATCAAAATAATAATAAGGATTTCGAGGCTTACCCTCAACAAGTATCTCCGAGATCAAGTCATTTGCAAAAATACCAAATTCGCAATGTAATTCACCTACTAATAATTCGTCCTTAAATGTTATAGTAATAAGTGCGTTTTGGCCAACCTCTATATTATTAGAGTAAGTTACTGTATATAAACTAGGATCTATAAGTTCTCTTGAATATTCTACCCATTTATAAAGTTCAACTGCAGGTTCCTTTGCTGTGCCATCATAATTTATTTTTTCTTGATCTAATACAAAGATCTCATATTCGCTTTGTTTAACTACATTGTAAATCTTAAATTCTTTTGTTAAAGTAATTGACTTAAAGTGTGCAGTTTCTGGCATAACCATTGTCGCGCGATAATAACCCGCATTTGCAAAGTTTTCATCACTGCTTTCAATTGCTTTATATTCATCACCATCTTTAATTTCATAAGAAAGTGTTATGTCATCGGCAACATCTACAAATCTTGCATCTTCACCCCACTCAGCAAGATACAAGTCAGAATAATTCAAGCGTGGCACATTTATTATTTTTCCATCATAAGTCTTGTCAATATTTTCTTCTGCAAAAGTGATTACAGGTGTTGCTCTAATAATTTCAAAAGCAAGGTTTTTCCCACCTTCTGCTTTATCTGACCACTCGTAATTTACTGTATCTTTAATTAAGATAACGGCATTGTGAGTGCCAACTTCTGATTGGATATTGTCGCCAATATTAAACATTTGCTCATCAAAATCGTCAGGGACAAATTCTATTGCATTACCCGTCCAAGTAAATACGTAGTCTTTTTGTTCAAGCATTTCTACGCCCTGTTTTAAAATTTTCCAAGTTAAACTAAAACTTGAAGAATCGTCTGTCCAAGTATAATTGGTTTCATCTTTGACTGAGACTTCAACAGCATATTCACCAGCATTTCTTTTAACATTACCAGAAACAACCATTGTTTCTTCGTCAAAACCCGTCATTTCAAAAGTTTGTTCTGTCTTGTTGTAAGTATAAGTTTTTTCTACTGCAATAGGTTTTTCAAGTCTATATTTTTCAAGATGCAAATCAATTTCAACTTCGTCATCTAAATAATTGAGAGAATTTGGATTGTATTTTGCCAAATATTTAGTCATTGGAACGGTAGGAATAATGTCTTCATCAACCCAAACAAAGTTTTCAGGCAAATCAAAATCTTTTAAGGCTTGATTTGGTGAGTAGGTTCCAGATAGAGCATCAACCATTGGTGCAACTGCCTGTGCTTTATTAATAATCCAATTAAAGGCTATGTCTTCAATAGTTCCACTTGTCCAGCAATAGTTGTTTTTATCAGCAATTGTCACTACAACATTATACGATTCGCTTGCGTTTATATGTTTATTGCCCGAAACATTCATCGTTTCTTCGTCAAAGCCTATCAATTCAAAAATTTGTTCTTCAGTGTTATATGTGTAAACTTTATCAACCGCAACTGGTTTTTCAAGTCTGAATTTTTCTATTACGAAATCAAATTCAATATTTTCATCTGTTCCGTCTGACCAACAATAATTGTCTTTATCCTTAATAGACACAACAACTTTATGTGTACCAGCGTTTGTTTGTACATTTCCAGAAATGATCATTGTTTCATCATCAAAGCGTGTAATTTCAAAAGTTTGTTCTGTCTTTTTGTAAGTATAAGTCGTTTGAGTGGCAATAGGGCTTTGAAGTTTGTATTTTTCTATTACGAAATCAAATTCAATATTTTCATCTGTCCCGTCTGACCAACAATAATTGTCTTTATCCTTAATAGACACAACAACTTTATGTGTACCAGCATTTGTTTGAATGTCTCCAGAAACCATCATTGTTTCTTCGTCATATCCAGAAATTTCAAATGTTTGTTCTATCGCATTATAGACATATTCTCTTTCAACTGCGACAGGTTTTTCAAGTTTGCATTTTTCTATATTCCATTTCACAGAAATATCATCTGTTGATGTGTCAACCCAACAATAATTGTCTTTATCTTTAAGAGAAATTGTAACGATATATTCATCTACAATCGTGCCAGTTATTTCCCCACTGACTGCCATTGTATTTTCATCAAAACCTTGGATTGAATAATTTTGATCTTGCGAATTATATTCAAGAGCTTGGCCAGTAACAGGTTTCACAAGTCTCTTCTTAACAATACCCCAGTTATAATAAAGTTCAAAATTGTTATTAGTTTCTGCCCACACATAATTAGTCGCATCTTTCAAAGAAACAACCGCAGTATAATTCCCAACAATTGTAGCAGTATTATCAGCAATATTCATCAACTCGCTATCAAACCCAATAAGCGGACAGTTTTGTTCTCTGCCTGCGTATTCAACACTCGCGCCAATAGTTGGCATTGATATTTTCTTTGGATTCACAATTACAGAGAATTTTATAATATCATATTCTTCATATTTTACAGCAAGAGAGTAACTTCCCACAGACGGCGTCGTACCTACAATTCCATTTTCATCAGTAAGCACAAAAGAAGATTCAGAAATATCTGTCGTTGTTCCATCATCAAGCAAAGAAACAACATCTAAATCTATATCATCTCCATAAAAAACTTCTATTTCAGAAGAATTTACAACTTCCCCATTAAGCAATACTCTAAATCCCGTCTCTTTTGGAGCACCACAAGCCGACAATAATAAGATACATGGTAAAAAAATAAAAGCAAGAGAAATAAAACATAAAATCTTCTTTTTCATAATCCTATCCTTTTTGGTTATTACAAATATACTAACATGAATATAAAAAATTGTCAAACACAACACAGCAAAAGCTTACTACCCTATATTTCAACTGAGGCTCAACTCACTCCGCCAACTAAAAGCGCAACAACGGCTAACGCCCTGCTTGCGCTTTTTTGTGTGTTTTTATAAAAAGTTTGATAATTTTTGAAAAAATTTTAACATATTCTTGAAACATGAGAGAAAAATGCGAAATTTGTAGAATTTTTTGTTTTACACTTTAACAATTTTTTGGTAAAATAATATCGATATTTGTAATATTAGGGGATTTTTTTATGAGAGAGTTTGACGTTGTTATAATCGGTGGCGGTCCTTCGGGAAGTTCGACGGGTATGATGCTTGTTAAAAACGGAATTTCTACGTTAATAATCGACAAGCACATTTTCCCAAGAAAAAAACTTTGCGCGGGTGGTGTTACCCCACAGTCAAAGGCGTTATACGACCAAATTTTTGGTGAAGGAAACTATAGTTTTTCGGATAGGACAGATGAATTTAACATATTTTTTATGGATAAGTTCATTTTGAAGGGCGACCGTTTCTATAACTTAAACTTCGTTAGAAGAGAAGTCTTTGACAATGAACTTTTGACTTGTTTTAAAAATAACGGCGGTCAAACAATTGAAGGCAAAAAGGCAATCAAGTTCGATTTAGAAAACAAGGTGGTAACGCTTGAAGACGGCGAACAAATAAAATATAAAGTACTAGTTGGCGCGGACGGCGCGACGAGCATGGTTAGGCAACAACTTAACAAGGGCTATGCCCCCGATATTTTTTGCATGGAAGCCTACCTTAAAAACACGCAAGACTGTCACGCCGTTTCGTTATACGCCGGTATGGGTGGCGGATACGGTTGGATATTCCCGCACGGAGATACCGTTGCCGTAGGATATTGCGGTCCCACATCCCGCTCGAAGCAAAATTGCGACGAGTTTAAGGATTTTATTAAACTAACGGGGTTTGAATGCACCGACCGTGATCTAAAAGGCGCGTATATACCTACCGTGCCAGTAGAAGTTCCTTGCGACAAAGAAGTATTGCTTGTTGGTGATGCGGGTGGTTTTGTTTATCCGTTCACGGGCGAAGGTTTGTGCTTTGCACCGTACACCGCTCTACGCGCAAGCGAAACCATTATTTCGTATCTAAAGGGTGAAATATCTAAAGAAGAACTGCCCAAAAAATATAAAGAAAGTTTGAAAAAACTATATAATATCGCCCACGACTTTAACGAAATGAAGAAAAAACTTTCTAAAGACACGTTTACTGGCAAATTTGTTCAAACATGCGCAAAGAGTAAGTTCGTTAGAAGTTTAGGGTTTAAATACGCGCGCCGTCACCCCGATTTTATATACTTTGCAATTGAAGAAGCGCTAGACGGTAACTTTAGCATAAAACTTATTCGCAAAAAATTCAAACAACAAAAAAAAGCAAAAAAAGTTATTTAACTAATATTTAATGTTATGATAAAAATTAGCACGCAACGGGTTGCAAAAACGCAATACGGAGCGTGCTTTTTTAAGCGGTTAAATTTTTAGTCGCTTTTTTTATTTTGCGTTGATTATTTATAAAAATCGTGATAAAATAATTAAAGAAAATTTTAAAAAAAGGTGTTTAATTATGAAACTTAATTACAAACGAGTTATTTTCGTGGGTTTTGCCTTCTTTTTAATCACTGCTTTTTGGCAGGCTTACGATAAGACGATTCCGTTAATACTCACCTATAAGTTCAAAATGAACCAAACGCTATCCGGTCTAATTATGGCGCTTGACAACATTTTAGCGGTATTTTTGCTTCCGCTATTCGGCGCGCTCTCGGATAGGACTAACTCTAAACTCGGCAAGCGTACGATATTTATTTTGATAGGAACTATATGCTCGGTGGCGTCCTTTATATTCTTGCCACTTATCGGCAACGTTTGGTTATTTGTTGCCGTGTTGCTTATAACGTTGCTTTCTATGGCGATTTTCCGTTCGCCCGCGGTTGCGCTTATGCCTGACGTTACTTGTAAACCCTTGCGTTCTAAAGGCAACGCCATAATAAATCTAGTGGGAACTGCAGGCGGTCTTTTAGTGCTTGGGCTTGGTATGATTATAAAGGTTGGCGAAGAAACTATGCACAATCTAATGCCATACTACCTTGTAGTTTGCGGAATTATGCTAGTCGGCTTAATCATTTTCTTATTAACGGTAAAAGAAAATGCGTGGGCAAAACAAATGCAAGAAGACACCGCCAAATATTTTGCCGAAGATAAAACCGACAAAACTAAATCAACGGATAAAAAACTTTCTCGCCCCGAACTGAAATCGTTGTTACTTATCTTGGGCTCGGTAGCATTGTGGTACATGGGCTATAACGCAATAACATCTAAATACTCTCTGTACGCAGATAACGTGTTAAAACAAAGTTATGATTTAACCCTTTTAATTGCGCAAGGCGCGGCTATAATTTCCTATCTTCCCGTTGGTATAATTGCGACTAAAATAGGCAGAAAGAAAACCATTTTGGCGGGCGTTACTATGCTTGCTTTGGCGTTTTTCTTCGCAATATTTATGAACGCGAACAGTAGCCCGATACTTATGTATGTTTTATTTGCTATCGCTGGAATAGGCTGGGCAACGATTAACGTAAATAGTTTCCCTATGGTAGTAGAACTTGCAAAAGATAGCGACGTTGGACGGTATACCGGTTGGTATTACACGGCGAGTATGTCTGCGCAAGTGTTAACCCCCGTGTTATCGGGCGCTCTTATGGACCTTGTGGGAAACATGTTGCCACTCTTCCCCTACGCATGCGTTTGCGTTGCGTTAGCCTTTATAACTATGTTCTTTGTTAAACACGGCGACAATAAACCGCAAAAAAACAAATCGATTTTAGAAAATTTTAACGTAGAAGACTAAAATCTTACTAAAAAATTAAAAATAAAACTCCATCGTTTTGTCGATGGATTTTTTTATTTGTTTAACC
>JAEIGA010014575.1_pt1 | contig 11961 bp, 15 predicted proteins | sample 9270691 | NCBI WGS metagenome assembly JAEIGA01 (sample SAMN17057246, study PRJNA624740) | gut metagenome | biome: biome; isolation source: fecal sample | host: Bos grunniens | place: China: Xizang | collected 2019
TCTGCGACGCCAGCTTTTACGCCAGATAAGGTAGCCTCACCAGTCCAGTTTCCATTTTCGAAGTGGTCGATAGAGATGCCTGTTCTGTTAACCGCTAGGCTGCAGTGGTTTTCGTCAGTGTCAGAGTCGACTGTTCCAGACTGGATGGTAATTGAATCCATTGAAGAGCCAGTGATTGATGGGTTGTTCTCACCCCAAGTAATGACATCCGCACTACCAAGAGCAATGTCACCAGTGACAATACCGTTGTCGATTGCTTGGCCCCAGTATGTTGTCGGGACATCCCCAACATTAGCCTTGGCATCGAGTAAGTTATCCACTTGTGTCTGGGTGTATACGTCAGCCGCATTAGCCTTTGTAGCGATAGCAGCAGTATTGTCTGCTACCGTGCCACTAAGCGTGCCAAGGTCACCTGCGACCTCTTGCACAGCTACAGTACGGTTGTAGATTTCAGAGTCTAACGCAGTTGCAGTAGCGGCACCAATATTCTCTGGGGTGATGATAACATCGCCAGCCTGTCCGTTGACGGACGACACGCCATCTGCACCAGTACCAGAGAGGATTTGGGGGATGCCGTCAGAGTCATAGAGGTATGACATTCTGTTTGCTTCATAATAGACACGTGTGTTTCTATAAGCACCGTAAACTGGTGGGAGGGTGTCTTTGTCGCCCTGCTCAGGAGTAATATTGACGGTGTAGAAAAGTACAGGGCATTCCTCTGAGTGGACTTCGATTACAGGAGGAGTATTAGCTTCACAAGCGTTACTCTTTGTGTCACGTTTCTCACAAGGGCAAGTCATACTATACCCCCTTTTTTCTTGAAGGTGGAGTTAAGGTGAACGTTCTATAATTACCGACAGCATTGTAATACACTGCGCGGTTGTTCTCAAAGTCGATGAGAAGTTGTGAACGGAGTTTGCGTGGGTTATCTTCGATCTGGTAGTTGTCTTCTTCTACTGGACCAGCCCAGATAATAGTTGTTCTTCCCTTGTCGTCAATATAATAAGTGGTATTAGTCGTGGTAACGTGGACGAAGCAATCAGAAAGTCCTTTCATACCTTCGATGCGTTCAACCGTGACGCTAGGAATTACAGCTTTGTCTTTGCAAGATGGGGCGATATTGCGGATACCAGCAGGTACTTCTCTACCGTACTCACATCTACATTGGTTCTTACACATACAGTTATTATTCATATCTCCATTATAAAGCACGATAATAAGGAATAAAAAAGAACCCCTCTACTTGAGAGGGGGTATTTTTATCCTTTGCAACCTAAGATTTTCGTAGGAACGAAGTATGTGTTGTTTGCGGTTATTGCCGTAGAACCACCAGAGTTAAGCACGCATTCGAAAGCACCTGCGAACTGACAAGATGAATTTGTCATTGTGAACGTTCTATACCTAATTGCTACGTTTGAAGCAGCAGATCCGACAAGGGTCTGGATACTGTTGATATTCGTTGCTGTGTTGTCTGGACAATACATCTTAGATGAAAACTGTTGCGTAGCATTCCCAGTAATACGCAAAAACTCAACCATAAAATAATCATACGAACTGCCATCAAACGTTACCGTTTGAGCTGAAAAGGCCTGTGTTGGGTCTGGATTAGTCCATAAAGTATCTCCAATAGTCGTCCAATCTATCTTGTCGGACGTTATTGCGCCATCCTGAATCATGTCAGTAGTGACACTATCAGAGAGAATGCCACCTGCTAGTGGGTATAGGTTGTCACCATCCTTGTTTACTAATTGAGTTATCTTGTTTGCCATATCAATTCCTATTAGAACTTTCTATTACTTTATCATTCACGAGTGATTGTCATTCCCATTGTGGCCTTATATTCCATATATGCTAGGTAGAACATCGACCATTGACCGCCACTATATGTCACTGTGACTGTATTCCCAGACGTGGTCGCAGTGAAGTTTGTCGAATCTGTAAACACGGCACTGCTGATCACACCAGTCGTAGCCCCCACAGTTATTCTAAATGTTGACGGCATGTTGTGGCGGACATACACAGTTCCAACAAAGATAGTGTAAGGTTCTACATTAGGGTCGAATGTGATTTTATACGTACTACTTTGTTGATTGCCGTCTACGCCTGCTATTGTGATTCTAGGCATCTTCATTTTGTCTAATGTGATAGTGTTGCCAGCTATGTTACTATTCACAATAGTCGCAGAATCTATCTTGTCGGACGTCACTGCACCATCCACGATGTTCGCAGTTCTCACGTATGCCTCATTCGGAGAAGGGAAAAGTTCTGGTCCCTCGAACACACCTTCAGCAAGCATAGATTTTGAGATGGAGTCTTGAGTTGCTCCACCTGCGATTGGGTAGATATTGTTTCCACTCTTATCAGTTAATTGTACGATATCGTTATTCATACTCCTATTATACCAACGCGCATCTAGGATATAAAAATAACCCCTCATAAGAGGGGATATTTTATTTACTAACCTAGTGCTATGCGATAGATAGCTGTAATAGCGGTATTTGTTCCCATATTCTGAGAACCATTATCTAGCGACACGGTATTGCTGGCCGTATCTAGTGAAATCCTCCACCTACAACTGTCAACACCATCTGAGTAGGCTTGTTGAATACGCGTAAAGCCGCTTCCACATACAACTGGGAAAAACATCTTATAGTATGACGACATACCCCACACCTCGATTACATAAACACCGCCTACGACTAAAGGAGTACTTATACTTTCACTATCTCCTACTGTATATAAGTTCCCAGTCCATACACTGTCACCAATCCCCATTGTTGCAGAACTTATCTTAGATGCCGTTATAGCCCCGTCAGCAACCTTTGAGGTAGTGACTGAGCTGCTTGCTAACTTGCCTTCGGTAACGTTTAGGTCCGCAATCTTTGCGGTTGTTACGGCACCAGTTTGGATGTTGGCTGTTCCAACATAGGCTGTGTCAGAGACATGGCCAATAGTGTCGTCGATGAATGCGACATCGTTAAGGGCACTATCGTCAATCTTACTGTTTACGGTGTTTACAAGTGTTGACCAACCAACGACAGTACCAGTGCCATCTAGGTTAGCCGAGACGTTACCATCGGTATTTGAACCGAGGATTGTACCAGCGACAGAGTTTGTGAATGGGTTAACCTGAATCGTGCCAGCAGTGACTTCGTACCAAGTAGTGGTGTTTGTATAATAGGTCCACACCTTAGTATTGGTGATGTCGTAGATAGACGCACGGTTGATGAGGGCCGATTCGCCTGTTTCCGTGAGCCATGCAGTAGTGAGTTCTGCTTGAGTTGGGGTAGCAGAGAGTCCTGAAATAGCCACCGAACCACCTTCAAGGGCGTCAAGTCTCTCCTGGGAGTTCTTAATCGATGTATATTCTGAAGCAGAGATTGTACCAGCGGTAGTAGTTGACGCAGTAGGGATAACATCGAGTTCCTGACTGGTAACACCTGTAACTGGGTTGACTTTGTCTTCCTTGAATGTAACCGAATCAGCATCTGCTGTCATCTCAAGATCGTACATAAACTCTCTGTTGATAGCACCAGTAATGGCAGAGTTTGCAACAGCGTTAGTGCTTGTTGTGCTGATAGTGTCGTCGATAGTTGGCTTATCAATAAGGTCATCATAATCGCCAGTTTTAGCAACAGTTGCAAGTGAGCCATCCAATGCTGCAAGCTCAGCTGTAAGTTGGTTGATAGCACGAGTGACCGCACGGTTAGCGATTGGGTTATCTGAGTTAATATTAAGACTTTGGTCTACGGTAGGAGTGACAGCATTGTAGTCCGCAATGAGAGTCCAGTTGCCAGTATTATCGTAGACATACACAAGACCGTCAGCGAGGTATTTCACCACTGCATTTGTGTAGTCGCCAATCTTAGGAGCATATAACTCTCCTTCTGCACTGGTGCCCATCTGTGCAGGAATGACCACAATAGAAATGCCATCGACTTTCTTGCATTTAGGTTTAATAGGGGTACATTCACAATAATTCATATTCTCATTATAAAGCACAAACGCACCGATAAAAAAATAACCCCTCCGTAGAGGGGCTATCCTTAAATCTCTATCCCGAATTCGTTGTAGAATTTTTTAATCTCATCGCGGAGTCTGTTTATATCGAGTTGCTTATAGAAGAACATACCCAGCTCGTTAAGAGCATCTCTGTATAATACTTTCTGCTTATCAGATATGAGCTCAGTAACAATACAGTCAGTAAACATACCAGGGATATCGATATTGTCTCTTACTTCCGCTTGGACGACCTGACGGATGTAGTCCTTATCTACAAGCATGCGCTTGACCAGACTCTTGTTGAAGTTGATACAAATGCCACTTGCTAAGAACCCGTATGGGTCATCATAGTCGTTCTTATAATCTTTCATCATCTTCCCCATGTGGAACGGTTGCGCCCACTGTGCCTCTTGCGGCTACCCTGTCTGCGCCCACGGTTCTCACTTCTGCTTATAATACGAAGGTTAGATGGGGAGTTTGTTCCACCATCGCCCAACCCTTTAATATGGTCAACGTCTTTGGACGACCCCTTCTTAACACGCCCAGATGCAATAGCTCTACGACGTGCTGTGACACGGGCTACCTGTTCGATTTTGTACTTTGCAGACGACTTAAACTTAGCCTGCTCGTGAGCATAACCTGCAGCTGTCCTTTTGCGCTTGCCGTTAACAAGTTTCCAAAGACGTCCCATGGCATTATCCTCTTACTACTTGAGAGTTTTTCTCGTACTCAGCCTGAGCTTTCTTAGCTTCCTTTGGATCTCTGCCGTTACAGACTGCACGTACAATATCGAACTTCTTTGCTCTCTCACGGAATGCTGCAATCTTTTCTGAGATAGCATCTTCTTCACTCTTAACACTCTCTTCTTCCTGGCGAGCGGCCTCCTGAGCGGCTTTAACGTCTGGGAGTTCGCGATACTCTTGCTCGATGTTATCTGTTAAATTGCCCTCTGAAAATGCTGCCCAAGTTGCTTGTTGCGCAAGTGCGAGTGCGTTAAGGTTGAGATATGCAATACGACGGTCTTCGTCTGCTGGGTCGAGTTCGAGCCCATCAGCGTTGCGGATTGATTCGACAAGGTGGATTACCTTATTCCTTGTGTCTTCGTTGTCGATTACTTTGATGACCTTCTCAACGAATTTGAGAGTGGTCAAGAATTGTTTTTCTGCCATTGGCACCTCCTTTAATTGTTAAACTTATTATAGCATATTTGTTATAATAAAAGTATGTACGCACAACAAGAACAACACTTGCCTCTTATAACTCCAGACTTGTTCCGTCAATACCCTGACCAGGTCTGTGATATTATGAATCGCCTTATCCGTTTCTATGAGCAGTACCGCGATTACAGTCTCAAGGCTATTCAACAGAACACAACTAACCTTGTCGTGGCAGATGACGTAGTCAACGGTATCCAGACAGATATCACGAACATCCATACTGACCTAAACAACCTAGCAACCGTGGCTCGTACTGGTGACTACAACGACCTGATAAACAAGCCACCCCAAGCAGAAGTGTATAACGGTAAGCTAACCATCCAGAAGAACGGCACACAAGTGGCAGAGTTCACCGCTAACCAGTCCTCAGATACCACAGCGGACATCGCGGTGCCTGTCATTACAATGCAGACAACTGACCCAGGTGAGGGTGCTTCGCTTGCAGCCAATAACTTTATAGCCGTGTATCAGTAAAGGAGGCTAGATGGCCTGTAATACAACCACCTCAATGTACTTGAACAAATCGACGACGATTTGTGCTAGTGCAACAGCGACAAGAACAGATGCGAACACTATCTCCGTGTCTGGTACTTTTGAGATTACGCAGAGTCTTAACACGGGCTACAACACCAACGCTATCTATGCGCGCGTGGACAACCACACCAGCTACACTAGAGTAAAGCCAGCTGGAAGTAGTCTCCATAACACAAAGAACTTCTCATTCACGCAGAACGTTGGTACTGGATCGGGGTCAGCCACTTATACTGCAAGGTTCCAAGTTTATAACGATGCAGAGAGCGGTGGCATAGGCAACTCTGCTACTGTGAATTTCACAGTTACATACCCAGCTGGTGGTTCGGCCCCTGCTACGCCTACAATCTCTGCGACTGCAACATCTGCTTCTGTAGTCGAGGTGTCATGGGGCACATCAGACCTAGGTAGCCCAACAGGTACAGTTAGTCTCTATTACGGAACCACAAACAACCCTGCAACGTACCTCTATTCTAAGAGCACGACAGGAACTAGTGTATTTGGTCATGACCAAAGGACGGCTAACACTAGATACTACTACAAGGCTACTGCGTCTAATACAGTCGGTTCTGTTGATTCGTCAGTTGTATCTGCTGTAACATACCCTGCAGGTATTACGTCTGCTACCACCGATACCACTACTGAGACGTCGGTTAGAGTCAAGGTTGTCTGCGCCACTTCTGGGTCAGCATTGACAACAACATTACAATCGAGCACAAACGCATCCACATGGACAGATATATCCAACAATGTCCAAGGGACAACGGTATATATCGACTACACTGGGCTTACCCCGAATACGTCATATACCAGGTATCTCCGAATCCATACGACGGCTGGCAACTCAGCCACAGTAACTATACATTTTACGACATTTACTCGAGCGCACATGTATGGCTCAGTTAATGACCAAACTAAGTTAATTCGAAAGTTCTACGGTTCTGTGAACGGTAGGTCTAAGAAAGTATTGAAGATTTACGGTTCAGTAAACGGCGTGACCAAACTCATCTACCGAGACTAACAAAAATAGCCACCAGACGAGCGAGTGGCTATTTTATTTTATGTGGGGTGGGATAACTCTATATTACTATTCTTCGTCAGCACTGTCAAGGAATTCGTCTGCAATAATGTAGTCAAGACCGATCCTGAGGTCAACCTTGTTTCTCACACCTAGAGAAGAGCCATCAAAATTAGTGAATGTTTTTTCATTGAGGGCTTTCTCGTACCATCCCTTGCCGAACCATTCTGGCATTTTTCTCACTACGACTTCTTTCCTATCCATAATAAGATAAGTATCGTTAAAGTAGGTATAGTGACCAACAGGGAAATTGAAGCCAATATCATTGCCATCAGACAAAATAGTTGAGTGAGTTTTGATGCCTTCACAGTTAATCCAATCTAGAGTATCAAAACGAATAGGAATATTCACACCTCCTTTTTTCACAGAGAAGAAGTTTCCATACTGGTTCACCGATGAGTGGCGGTGGATGTTGGTTTCGTCTGCGTCGCTTAGATATTCTACCTTCATTTAAAATTATCCTCTAATAAAGACTTCAAGTTGAGTGTGGCTGATAGGGATGAAGAGAAGTTGTCCTGAAGCATCATCAGTCACAGGTTCACCAGAGCCATCAGTAGAGGTGTAGTAAGGGACGCCTGGGACATAGTCGTGTCCACCAGGGATGTTTACGAAGCCCGAGCCTTGGACTAAGAGCATGTCAGCAGCGAAGCCAATCATCAAGAAGATTGCCTGATGGTTGCCATCTGCATACCTAGTAACAACAGTAGAGCCCTCGTTAGTGACATAGCCTGCACGGACTTGACCTTCTGGGACTTCAATAGAAGAGTTATTTGGCTGGATAGCAGCGATGTCTGCCCAGTTACCTTGTGGGAATAATCTTTGTGATGGTACACGTACAAGTGTGCGTGCAATGTTGCCAGTTGTTGGATCTTCAACGTCTCTTTCTGCCAACATAAAGTCAGGAAGATTGCTGAGGGTATCTAATGGCAAGTCGCCAATGTAGGCTGTGGTGATTGGGTTATTACAATCCATTTGTTTCCTTTCGTTTTATTATGAGAAATACTCGTCGTTATTCTTATCAGTATTTATGCTATGCGTGTAGAGACCAGACGTCTTGAGATTACCATTCGTGTAGTCAGAGTACAAGTTGATATTACCCCAGACGATGCCTGTGTCAGTAGGGATACCAGAAGGTCTCTGAATAGTATTCTCAAGGTTAGTGATTCTGTTTCTAAGCTGATTTATGAGTCCACCCAAGTTCGTAATCGTGTTGTTGACATCAGTCATATACTGTTGTAAGTTAAACGTCTTAAACTTGTTAGTGTCACCATCGTAAATATAAACATCACCGTCTACAGGTGGAGTGTTGATGTCTACGTCTTTTAAGAGGTGCATCGAGATAATACGAGATAGGTCATCGCCGTAGATACAGTCAACATGGCCATCTTCAGCAAAGTACTCAATAGCGTTAGAGCCGAGCTCCATACGGGTAATGGTCTCAGCAGCCTTGACTGCATCTGTGAGGTCAACAGCGGAATCTCCCCAGGTTGTCTCGACATCAAGTTCGACTGGGTTTTCGTTGTTGAGGTGAGCATCGACATAAGCATTCACCATGCGTCCGTCAATCTTCTCGCAGTCTTTATAATTGAAGCTGGAAATATTAGTAGGCATTAGATGTGCTCCTTTACATAACCAAGTTCGCCAGTATTAGGGTCAAGGTAAACGTGGTATTTATACGTTCCGTCATTTGGTGGAGTGCTACCGAAATCTTTAAGGTCGATATATTGAACCTTGCCTGACTTGTCCCAGCCTAAGAGGTGCTGTTTTGCAGTCTGGACTGGAGAGTTGAGCGTCTTCGGTTTGCCATTTGAGTCGAAGCCCATGACGTATTTCATATTCGACACGAGGTTCTTGCTCTCTAGTGGGTTATGTGCAACCCAAGAATTGTTGATACCTTCACAGCCTTCTCCGCAGTCAGAGTTCTTCTGGTAAACGAAGATGGCATTGTCGCCTATGCCAGTGATATCGACATCACCGATGTCAGCGATATGGAGCATTGATCCAAGCTCAGACGCTGTAAAGCTATCTGTATGTTTCTCTGCATTATATATAAAGCTACGATTAGCGAGGTCTAGTCGCATAGTCGTATCCGTTTCAGCCGACTTGACAGCAGACGTCAAATCGTAATCGACAGACTTTCCACCTAAGTTCCAGCGAAGCCAAGCAGGAGTGTCATCGTGGACGGTAGTGATGCCAAGAATCTGGGTTGGGCAACCACATACTGGCTCACAACACTTCTTCTTGCAAGGGTCACAATCGCATTTATTACAACAGTTACATTTCATGCTTCCATTATGGCACACTCTTGTCAAAGAGTAAGAAAAAATGGTATCATAGAGATGACGGGCAGTTGGGTGTGACCGAGTGGCTTATGGTTGAGATAATATCAAGAATACGCCAAGGTCGGAAGGCTTTGTCAACGTATCCGTGGGCTCGAATCCCACCACCCGTTGTCCGTCATAATGGGGAAAGGTGTCCCAGTGGACACGGCTGTCTCATAAGCAGCATGCGGTCAGGTGCAACTCCTACTTCCCCAACCATCAAAAAGCCCACCAGTTAAGGTAGGCTCTTTTTTATCCTATACTTGCAACACGTGCAATGATTTCGTAGTCATTTCACAAATTCCCAATGGTACCATCCAGCCGTTTCTATTTTGTGTTTATTTCTGCCATATCCTTTACCAGTGCAACATGCACTTATTCTACCCCTAGGTGTGCCAACAATTTTGGATGCAGCAATAATACTATCAAAAACTTTTCCAGTTTCCACACATCTAACTTTTTTCGAATTGGCTATTCTTGCTTTATTTACGGCGTTGTTATGGCATGCCAACAGATGTTCATATACAGGCACAAACCCAAGTACGTTTCTAGCATGGTCAGCGTTTTCCTTTGCCGTACACCATTCCAGATTATTAACATTATTATTACGTTTATTACCATCAATGTGATTGATAAACGGTTTTCTATCTGGGTTTGGGATAAAACTATCAGCTACAATACGATGTACTCTTTTCGTTGTGTTCACACCATTTTTAGCAAGAGTCACATGTTCATACCCATACACAAGCGATACCCTCAAAATCCTTTCTCTTCGCCTTCGCACTTTGACACAACCAGTGCTGCATTCAACTCTGTCTAAACTTTTTACCCTACCAAAATTAGAGACTTGATAAAGCCCCTCATAGCCAGGGATGTCTTTCCAATTTTCTTGCATTATGGGCACCTTATTCCTCGACCCGTTGTTATTAGGAATAAGGTAAGGCAGACGGGTCGTACTGCCTTACCCCACAACTGCATTATACAATATCTAGCCTATTGACGCAACTCTTGATAATATCTCATAATCTTGGGAATCTGCGGTATGTTCGCCGTTATCAATTTCCTCTTTTACCTTCTTTGCAATGCCATATGCGGCACGGTTTTGGTATGATGCTGCGAGAGCCTTAATACGATCAATCATGTTCTTAACATACCCGTCTGAATGCGACACGGAGTTCCCGAGTTGGTCTCCATAAGCAGTACGAATGTATGCTGCGGTGTAGCCTGGGCCGTACTGGAGAGAGAGTTTGTCGAATTCACTAAGGATGTCTTTAGCATTTAACACTTCATCTGGGGTAGAGGAGACTATCGTAACCTCAACTGCTGGGAGGAAGTGGTCTTCGATATATTGGTCTTTCACCATCTTAGCACGCTCCTCGTCACCGTAGTTTTCCCAGTAAGCAACATCAGCCTCAGCACGCTTCTTGAATTTGGCAAGCCTTTCAAGTTCTTCTTTCGCAATTTCACGCGTGAGTGTAGATGTTCCCCTATGGACAGACTTGCTAAGTTTTTCTGTCCTTTTGTTTACATCTTGCTGATAGATGTCAACCCTTTCTGGGGTTTCTACTACAACTTCATCGTCCTGTTCGGCTTCTTCGCCACGAGCATCGCGCAATGCTTCTAGTTCTTGTTTGGCGTATTCGTCGATACGTTGTTCAATATCCATTATTTTCCTCCTAGGCTCTTACGGCCACTATAATTTTTGCCACCTTCATACGCAGTGTCGTTTACTCTGAAGATGTTTTTGATATAGCTACGAATATAAGCATCTTTAGCACTACCGAGTCCAAGCTTCTTGTTGGTGACGTATTTACCGTATCGGTCCTTCTTGTATTCACCAGGTAACTCTATGAGATTCTCCAGGTAGTCGAGCACTTTTTCGTTGTTGATTGCTGCCTCTGGCGTCATCTTCTCGATGTATGGTGCGAGCTTTTTCATCACGTTAGCATTGAATTGGACATAGATGGCATCAATTTTGTTGTAGTCCGCATTTGTGAGTTTCTTTCTATCATAAATCGCAGATACTTGAGCGTCAACTTTCTTCTTCTCATCGAACAGGTCGTTCTTGTCGACAATCTTCTTGATAGCAGCAAAGTGGATATTATCGGCACCTTGTTCAGCCTGGCGCATGTTAAGAATTGAGATTGGGTCATTGTAGTATACTACTGCCTTACCAGTCTCCTTGTCAGTGCCATAGTAACCAAAGATTGAAGATGCGTTTGACGATTTAAAACCAAGCTCAGCCATAGTTGCGATAGCAGCGTTCTTTCCAGACGTCTTGAGTTGGTCGTGTAGGTAGTCATTGTAATCGTTTGCGCCGTAGTTACCAGTAAGTTGGTTGTAGGTGGTTGTATCCATATTCATGAGAGAAATGACTGCAGCGAACTTCGACGAATCAAACGCTTGTGGGTATTGAGAGTTCATCTTATTAACGACATCTTTAACTTCAGCATAGTATTCGTCGAGGTAATTTTGCTTAGCCGTCTTGTATCCGTTGTACTCTTTATCGGTAGTAGCATTCTTCATGCCCTTGAGCGCAGATTGATAACCTTCGCTATTTAACAATGCCACTTTTTTGTCATAGAGATAAGTTACCGCTTGTTGCCACTGGCTATTAGCAAGGCTATATTTTGGGATGGTAAATGGAGCCGTAATTTGCTCAGTCAGGTTTTGTAGCAACTCTGGACTTTCGGCAAGACCTTTAATATCACCCGAGATAAGCTTTGCGCCATCTCCCCACAAGCCATTCAACACGTCAGTGCCAGCAGTACCGATCATATTGTTCAACAGTGTTTGTGCCATTGGCGCAGAA
>JAEIGA010014576.1_pt1 | contig 11961 bp, 10 predicted proteins | sample 9270691 | NCBI WGS metagenome assembly JAEIGA01 (sample SAMN17057246, study PRJNA624740) | gut metagenome | biome: biome; isolation source: fecal sample | host: Bos grunniens | place: China: Xizang | collected 2019
AACGTCAGAATACATTTGAATAAATCTTCTATAGCAGTCATAAGCCCATCTAGCGTTGCCAGATTTTTCAGCCATAACTTCAACAACTTGTTCATTTAAGCCCAAGTTCAAAATTGTGTCCATCATACCAGGCCTTGATGCCCTTGCGCCTGAACGAACTGATACTAATAATGGGTTTTGTAAATCACCGAATTTTTTACCGGTAATTTCTTCCATCTTAACGATATTTTCCATAATTTCTTGCATAATATCGTCGCTGATTTGTTTGCCATCATCATAATATCTTGTGAAAGCTTCAGTTGTAATCGTAAAGCCTTGTGGAACAGGTAAACCTATCTTAGTCATTTCTGCTAAGTTAGCGCCCTTTCCGCCAAGAAGTTCACGCATTTTGCCGTTACCTTCACTGAATAAGTAAACGTACTTCATTCTTCTTTATCCTCCAAAAAAGTTTATAAATAACATAACTATGTCTAAACTGACCTAATTACTTTAACACAAATTTAATTTTTTTTCAACCTTTCAAGCACATTTTTTTAAACATTATACAATTTTTGTTATAATATTTTATTTTTCATAACAAATTTGAATTTAGCGCTATCAATTCCTTTAAGGAATTTAACTTTTCATCCGTTCTATTCTCTAAGTAATATTCAATTAGCCTTAAGGCTTTTACCGTGCCTTCTAAACTTTTGCTTTCAATCCCTTTTTCTGCATCTTTTAGCGTTGTATACGAAAGGTTAGTCACTTCTCTCCCCGTTCCGTCAAAACAACTTTCGCAGAGAAACGCACCTGAGCGATAGTCAAAAAAGACACGCCCTTCAATATCTTTTTCACAGCCTTCGCACCCGTTTAGGTTTAGCGAAAACCCTGCAATTTTTAAGGCTGAAACAAGAAAAACAACAAGCGTGCTAGAAGGGTTTTCATCTCCGTAAGCAATGCTTTTTAAGGCTGAAACGGCTGTAAAAAAAGTTTCTGGCGAAACTATGTCTTCACGGTAAAATCTTTTTATAAATTCAACCACTACACCTGCCGAATAATACTTAAAAATATCTTCTCTAATGGGATAAAAACTATCAATTAAACTTGCGCCTATTATAGTCCTTTTATTAGCAGTTTTTGTAAAAACGAACTCTGCAAAACAAAAAGGCTCTTGAGCAAATTTTAATTTTGCCCCAGCCTTTTTAACACCTTTTATTTTAGCCGAAATTATCCCCTTGTCTAGAGTGAATAAATTTAATATTTTATCGTTTTCCCCAAAGGAAACCCCGCCTAAAACTATTCCGTTTGTTTTTTCTTCCATTATTAGTCCTTTTTCTTTAATTCTTTATATAAAAGATAATAGGAAATATTGCCCGTTTTTTCAAACAATCCCCACGCACTATCTAAAGGGTTAGAATTGTTTTTATTTTTCTTTTCCATTTTTTAGCCCCCTTAAAATAAGTATGGGCTAAAATTAAGCCTATATGCGTTATAACTAGATATTATCTATCGTTATCGTATCCGTATTCTTTCATTAAACCTGCGCTATTTCGCCAGTCTTCTTTAACTTTAACGTAAGTTGTTAAGAACACCTTTTTGCCTAAAAATTTTTCCATATCCGTTCTGGCAAAAGAAGAAACTTCCTTTATGGCTTTTCCACCTTTACCTATTAAAATTGCCTTGTGATTTGGCTTTTCGCACACGATATCAAGTGAAACTTCATACATATTTCCACCTTCTGCCAAAGCAAATTTGTTTATGATAATGGCTACGCCGTGTGGAATTTCTTTTTCAAACTTAAGAAGAATTTTTTCACGCATAATTTCTGAAATCATAAACTTTTCGCTACGGTCGGAAACTATATCTTCAGTAAAAAGTTTATCGCCTTTTGGCAACTTGTCCACTATAACTTTTAATAATTCTTTTAAGTTTTTGCCCTTTCTTGCCGAAACTGGAACTATTTCTATATTTTCACTAGAAAGTTCTGCAATTTCAGAAATGAGCAAATTTTCGTTCATAATATCAGTTTTTGTCAAAACTAAAACAAGTGGAACTTTTAAGGCTATATGTTTTTTTAATAGCGTTCTATCCGTATCCGATATGCCTGCATGTCCGTCCATTACGAATAAAATTAAATCTGCATCACCACAACTATCGCTTGAAGTTTTTTGCATTACCGAATTAAGCAAATTATCTGCCCTATAAATACCTGGCGTGTCAATAAATGCAATTTGATAATCTTCAGTTGTTAAAACGCCTAAAATTCTATCCCTAGTAGTTTGTGGTTTTGGTGATACTATTGCAACTTTTTCGCCAACCAAAACGTTTACAAGTGTACTTTTACCTGCGTTTGCCCTGCCCACAACGGCAACGAATCCACTTTTCATTATTCCCTAACTCCACGCAAAATAAAGCGAATTTCTTTTTCAAGTTCACGCATTTCTTTTTTATCTTCTTCGTTCATATGGTCGTAGCCGAACAAGTGTAATAAGCCGTGGCAAATTAAGTATTCCGTTTCTTCTTCTTCGCTATGCCCGTATTCTAATGCTTGCGAACGAATTTTTTCTTCACATAAAACTATTGACCCTAAAAAGATATATCTTCCCTCTAGTTCAGTAGGGCAATCTTGTGGAAGCAAAATTTTGCCCCTTATCCCGTCAAGGCTAGGATAGGATAACACGTCCGTTATGCTATCAACGTTCCTTGTGTTTCTATTTAACGCAGTAATGCTTTCGCCGTCTTGAAAAACAAGTTCAACTAAAAAGTTAGAAACTTGCCCTAAAACCTTGTAAACTGCCTTTTCAATTTTTCTAAGTTTAACTTTTTTGTCAAAACATTCAATTTTAATTCTTCCCATAACTTATCCTTTTGCTATTTAATATCAATGCCGTCAAGATTAACTTTTGGATATTCAATTCTGCTGTGATAAATACCCGTCAAGTTGTTTACTACCGTGTGAACTATTATGTTTAATTCTTTTAAGGTGATTTCACAATCTTCAAATTGCCCTAATTCCATTCTTTCGTTAACTATTTGCCTAACCACCTTTTTAACGTTTTCACGCGAACGGTCTTGAAGTGAACGGGCAGCAGCCTCACACCCGTCTGCAATCATTATGATTGCCGCAATTTTTGTCCTTGGCTTTGGCCCAGCATAACTATATTGTGAAATATCAACTTCGCCGTCGGTAAACTTTTTAGCCTTTCCGTAGAAATATAGAATAGGTAGTGTTCCGTGGTGTTCAACGCAAACGTCAGCAATTACTTTAGGTAACCTATTTTTCATAATCAACTTATATCCGTCTTGGGTGTGTGATTTGATTACGTTTGCCGATAGTTCTGGGGTTAAATCGTCGTGTGGGTTAAATTCATCAGCCTGGTTTTCTTTAAAGAATTCCGGTCTACGAAGTTTACCTATATCGTGATAATAAGCACAAGTTCTTGCTAAAAGCGCGTCTTCCCCGATTGCAGAGGCGCACGCTTCGGCAATATTTGAAACCACTATTGAGTGATTGAAAGTGCCAGGCGCTTGTTGTATCATGCGCTTAATAAGTTTTGATTTATGGTCGGTTAATTCACTAAACTTAAAGCAAGAAACCTTCTTAAACAAGGCTTCAAAAATAGGTAATAGCAATAAGAATATTGCAACTGCGAACGGCCCTGAAAGTGCGCCACACACTAAAGACACCACTATATTTGAAGTCCCGTGTTGAATAATAGACATTATTATACAAACTAGCGTTGGCAAAGATACTAATGTACTCATCAACAAAAGTTTAAGTCTTGAATAAACGTTATCTAAGCAGAATGTTGCTAGCAAGCCTGAAGAAAAGCCCATTATCAACGCAGGGTAATTATCAATGGTAAACTTAGTGCCGATAAACGCATCAAACAAAAATACTAAAATGCAGAAAATAAAATTCATAAATATTGCAGTTCTACGGTCGGTTAAGAATAAAACCATAATTGCCGCAATAGAAAGTGGACGCAAATAAATATCAATGTATTCACCGGTTAAAAAGCAAAACACTAGTGATAATTCTATAATTAAAAATAGCATCTCTGAGTTTGAAGAATCTTTTAAAAAATCTCTATCTTCAAAGATGAAATATAAAACCATAACTGCAACTACAAGCAACAATAGTATAAAGAAGTGTATAGGTTTTCTTACGTCTGAAAAATACGCCTGCAAACCATCAGTCAAATGTACGGCAAGTAAAAATAGCAAGCCTATAACGACCACGTTAATGGCGTAAGTCAAAATGGTTAAAACCACGTCTTTAGTCGTCCAAGATAACTTTTTTAATGATTTTGTTTTTGCCATAAAAATTTCCCTTTCGTTTATATATTAAAAATAAAACTTTTGTTTTTTATTAAATATTATCCAACGGATAAAACCTTTCTTGCCCAAAGGTCCACACAGTAAATATATTCCCCGTTATCTTCCTTTGCCGTAACAAAACTTTCTATAATAGATAATGGGCTATAAAACTGCTCTGCCAAAACTTGGGCTATATCTTCTTGCCCGGATAAAGTTGAGCGATATTCATAACTATATAAAGTTTTAAGCGAAACGCAGGCTAAAATATTTACCTTAACGGGTTGCTCTTTAATCAAAAGGTTGCCGTCAACAAGCAAATCGCCTTTCTTTACCCGTTGCCCCTTTTCTACCTTTGCCTCTCCACGATAAACTTTAATATCTTCAACTATCCCGTTGCAATTAGAGTAAAGTTCAAAGTGGTTGCCCTCAAGCCTATCCACCTTATCTGCAGATAAAACTAATTCTATCGCCAAGCGATTGCCTTTCTTTTGGCAAGATACGAAAGACAAATGCGAATTTTCACTTAAAATATCATCTTCTAGCCTTTTTAAGTCAATTGAAGAAAAGGTGGTGTATTCTTTTATTCCACGCCCGGATAGATATTCTAAAACTTCACGCTTATAAACGCTACCGCTACCCGTAAACGCAAAGGAAAATATATAATTATCAAATATTATACAAGTTATTAAAATGGCAACTAATCCTATAACTAGCCCCACCGACCTAAATATTGATAATAACGGGTACGCCTTTCCGTTTTCACCCACTTTCTTTATATTATAACACAATTCTTTGGCGATTGCAAAAAATTTTTGCCTATCAAAAAAGTTTACGCTTACTAATAGGCAATTATTTGACCGTTTTTTTAGTTGATAAAGGGGTATACCTTGCTTTTTTAAGTAATTTATGAACCTATCTAGATTAAGCCCTTTAACTTGATAGGTTGTAAAAAGATAGCCTAAATTACCGATACTGCTTTTATTTTTCCGCAAATCACCACGTCCCCCAAACAATATTTTTTAATATAGAGATTGCACCCTGAAACAACTATCGCCCCCCTTTTAAAGCAAAGGGTAATTTCTTCGCAAGTAAAACTTGCAATAGAGCAAACGTTTTCAAAATAAATTGCGCTATCCCCAAACATAACAGCCCTAAAGGGTGGCTCTTTTGGCAATTCATCTTCTGCAAAACAATTTTTAATATCTTCAATAAATCCCATAAAATTCTCCTTTTTAATCACTAATACTTTATGCGTTTAGAAGATAATAAAAAACCTTTTCCTTGTCCAAGATAAATAAAAAAAAGACCAAGTGAAAAACTTCACTTAGTCTTCTCTATTTTAATTTTTTAACCTTTATAGTAATTTATTAAGCAACCTTTAAGAATAATTTGCTTTTCAGCGTCGGTTAACGGGTCCATTCTAAGTTTAATGGTGCGCTTATTTTCCCCTAAAACTTTAGCGATAAATTCGCCCTTTCCGTCAAGCAAATCTTTCTTAACGTTTTCAATATAAATATATTCGCCAACGGCAAAGTCATTTTTATCTGCCAAAAGTGGCAACATACCCCAGTTGATAAGATTACTTCTATAACGCTTTGTTGCATATTCTTTAGCGATATTTGCAACCCCACCTAAAACTCTTTGACAAGACGCCGCTTGTTCACGTGCAGAACCATCACCCGGTTTAATTGAACAAACAACACTTCCGTAAGTGGTTGAACTTTCATCTAAACCTAATTCTTGTGGGAATGCCCCGTCCCTAACTTCTTTTGCCCTGCCAACGTACATAGGGTCTTTTCTAGATAAAGCGAATTCTGCCAACTTGTGTGGATTAGAACGATATGAAGAAGTTTCCCCCGAAGGAATAAGTTCATCAGTAGTAGTGACTGCGTCTTGAAGAACTGAAACGACCTTTAGTAAAAGGTTATCTTTAAGTTCTTCCATCTTTGGCCAGTCTGCAATATTAGGTCCGTAAACAAGGCTAGCATCACTATTAGCCTTTTTAACACCGTTAAACACCCTTGCTTGGTAAATTTTGCTATTGAAACGATATTTTTTAACCTTGTTTGAATATTCCATATCCATTGCAGAAGTTATTGCGCCACCGTTTTTAGCAGTTGCGGCGATACTTCTTGCATCCATAAGCGCAACGGCTGAAAGTTGACCGTTTGAAGGTTTGCTACCTTCTCTACTTTCAAAGTTGCGGGTAGTGTGGCGAATAGAAAGTCCGTTATTTTGTGGAACGTCACCTGCGCCGAAACAAGGGCCACAGAACGCCGTTTTTATAACGGCACCGTTATCCATAAGTTTTGAAATATATCCACTTTCAACAAGCCCTTGATAAACCGGTTGACTTGATGGATAAACGTCTAAAGTAAAGTCGTTATTATCAATAGGCGTGTCGCCTAGAATAGAACTTGCTTCAGCAATATTTTCATACATACCGCCTGCGCAACCTGCAATAACGCCTTGTTCAACGTATACTTTGCCATCTTTAATTTTATCGGTCAACTTGAATTCGCCTTTTCCTTCAGGCAAAAGTTTTTGACCTGCAATTTCAGCCTCTCTTAAAAGTTCGTATGGTCTAGACAAGAAATCTTTAATGGTGTATGCGTTTGATGGGTGGAAAGGAAGGGCAATCATAGGTTCAACTTTTGATAAGTCTATAACGATACCCCTATCGTAATAAGCGCCGTCTTCTGGGTTTAATTGTTTAAATGCGCCCACCCTGCCGTGTTCTTCGTAATATTTTTTAGTCTTTTCATCAGTAATCCAAATAGAAGATAGGCAAGTAGTTTCAGTAGTCATAACGTCAATGCCGTTTCTAAAATCCATTGAAAGAGATTTAATTCCGTTTCCAACGAATTCTAAAACCTTGTTTTTTACGAATCCGTTTTTGAAAGTAGCCTTAACTAACGCCAAAGCAACGTCGTGCGGGCCAACACCCTTTCTTAATCTACCTTTTAGATTAACTGCAACTATTTCAGGCATATCAACGTCGTAAGTTCTGTCTAATAATTGTTTAACTAATTCAGGACCCCCTTCACCGATAGCCATAGTCCCTAACGCACCGTAACGGGTGTGTGAGTCTGAACCCAAAATCATTGCCCCTGTGAACGCGCGCATTTCACGCATATATTGATGAATAACGGCTAAATGTGGTGGCACGAAAGCCCCACCGTATTTTTTTGCGGCAGATAAACCGAATACGTGGTCGTCTTCATTGATAGTTCCCCCAACGGCGCAAAGAGAATTGTGGCAGTTGGTTAAAGTGTATGGAATAGGGAACTTTTCTAACCCACTTGCCTTTGCCGTTTGAATTATGCCAACGTAAGTTATATCGTGTGAAGTAATTTCATCAAATTTGATATTTAATTTTTGGTCGTCATTTGAAAGATTATGGCTAGACAAAATTTTGTAAGCCATAGTTTTTTGCTTGGCTTTGTTATCTACTTCTTTTGCTCTAGTTAATTTTCCGTTTGAATAATAAACGCCTTTATTAATAAGTTTTATCATAGTTTATTCCCTTTTGTTCGTTTAGTAAAAATAATTATACAACAATTCATTATTTTTTGCAAGTATAATAAAAGGGCAAAGCAAATTTCAAAAAACTAAATTCTTCTTGATTTTTTTGTAAAATTGTAATAGAATATATTAAGGAGATAATTATGAAAAGTTTTAGGTTTAAGTATTCGCCTATCGTTTGGGTTTTACTAGGGTTAGTAATTGCAATTTTCTTAACGGGGTTAGGCTTTAATATTTTTAATATCGCCGTCACCAAAGAACAAGGTTTTAAGTTGGTATCTTACTGGATTATGGCAGGGGTGACAGGACTAGTACTTTTACTAGCAATTTCTGTTGCTATATTTGGTAAATACGTTATTAAAAAGGGATACGTTTACTCATATTTTGGCATTGTGTCAAGTAAAATAGCAATTGAAGATATAGTAGAAATAGTTCACTTTAAAAAAAGCAATTCTTTAGTCGCATACTTTAGCGATAACAACTTTTCAGTAATAGTTATTGCCCCTGAGTTGTTTGATGAATTTGTGCTTTCGGTTAGAAAAGAAAAGCCTTCAATTAAGTTTGACATTAAAATTGAAGATGAAAATCTTAAAAAATAAATAAAAAAACGCCTAAGCCATTTAACTTAATAAATTTTTTTATTAAATATTGTTGACATATAAAAAAAATAGTAGTAAACTTTAAGAAAATATAGTTGTCCGGTAGGTAAGGCTACCCTAGGGATACGGATTGCTGCCGCAAAATAGTGGAGACACTATGAGATGGTATGAACAAACCTCGTCGAAAACAAGGCGGGATTTAATGCAGTTTCATTGCCCTACGGTGCTAAAACCAGTATGGTTGCTCGCTAAAAGTGTTTTTAACGATGTATTTATTTAACCTGCTAGACAAATACGCAGGTTTTTTTATTTGCCTGAAAGGAGCGATATATGACAGAGCAATTAGAAATTGTTTTTGAAAATCTTTCTTCATATTTTGAAACACGCAAATTTGCTGATTTGCGCATAATGCTACTGGATATGGAACCTGCCGATATCGCTATTTTTATGGAAAATAATCTTGACAAAAAAGAAAGGTTAAGATTTTTTAGGCTTTTACCTAAAGAACTTGCAAGTGACGTTTTCGTTGAATTTGACGCAGATATTCAAGAAGAACTTATCCACTTTTTTACCGATAACGAAATTAAAGAAGTTATTGAAGATATGTTCCTAGACGACGCCGTTGATATCATTGAAGAAATGCCTGCAAACGTAGTTAAGCGTTTACTTAAAAACGCGTCGCCTGAAAATAGAAAGCAAATTAACCATTTGTTAGAATATCCTGATGATTCTGCCGGTTCTATTATGACCACCGAATACGTTTCACTATCAGCCAGTATGACGGTTGAAAACGCATTTGATAAAATTAGAAGAACGGGCGTTAATAAAGAAACCGTTTATACCTGCTACGTGACTGACAGAAAGAAAAAACTAGTTGGCGTTGTGACCGTTCGCGATATGCTCTTAAGCGATAAAAACGTACTCATTGCCCACATTATGGATGAAAACTTTATTTCAACCGACACCTTAGAAAACAAAGAAGACGTTGCATTAAAATTTTCTAAATATGACTTTTTGGCACTACCCGTTGTTGATAAAGAGGGTTGTTTAGTTGGTATAGTCACCGTTGACGACGCCGTTGACGTTATCCAAGAGGCAGCAACCGAAGATATTCAAAAGATGGCTGCTATTTTGCCTACTGAAAAACCTTACCTAAAACAATCAACCTTTAGCGTTTGGATGGCGCGCGTTCCGTGGCTATTACTCTTGATGATTTCAGCAACCTTTACTAGTATGATTTTATCACACTACGAACAAAGTTTATCTACCGTTTTATTCGCTTTCGTGCCTATGTTAATGGGTACGGCAGGGAACGCAGGCAACCAGTCTTCATCAACGGTTATCCGTGCTTTAGCCTTAAACGAAGTTGAATTTAAGGATATATTTAAAGTTATATTAAAAGAATTATTAACTGCCTTTTTGGTGGGCTTAACCGTTGCAGTAGTATGCTTTTTGAAACTTTACTTTATTGATAGTTTGTATAACGACGTGACCTTAGAAGTTTCAATAGTTGTTTCTGTAGTTTTACTTATTTCTATAGTTATGGCAAAACTTGTGGGTGCGCTTTTGCCACTTTTTGCAAAGATTTGCAAACTTGACCCTGCAGTTGTTGCAAGTCCGTTTATGACGACTATCGTTGACGTGTTGGCTTTAATAATTTATTGCGCTATTTCAATACCTATTTTAGCGTAAAACTAAATTTAAAATATTAAAAGCAGATAGATTTTTCTATCTGCTTTTTTTGTTATTTAACAGTTAAAAGGTAATTGTGAATTTGTTCTTTAAGGTAGTTGGAATTTCCTTTTCTTTAGGAAGTTCTGGCCCACAAGAGAAAGAACCAACGCCACGCATTGCTAAGTCAACGCACACGCAAACAAAGTCGTTTTTAGGTAGTTCAAAATTGTGTTTTGTGCTATATAACTGTTTTGTTGAATAAGGGTTAACTGAGAAAGAAAATTCTTTTTCACTAGTTAAACTAAACAATTTATCTACCACTAAATATTTGCTTAAATAGTGACTGCCAGATTCTTGTGGGCGAATATAGTTATATTCATAATTTTCACTAGCAGTAGAAGAATATAGTCCATATTCACAAGCAACGTTTTTATCGCAATAACTTTCGGTTTTGCCAAAGCCTATGAAAGAAAATTTATCGTATTCTTTAGGAATAAGCATTTCAAAGCCAAACCTTGGGAAAGACTTAACACGGCTATCTAACTTATACTCAATTTCAATATCTAATTTGTTTTTAATTAGGGTGTATTGAACTTCAAATTCTAATACGGGAACTATGCAATTTGCCCCTATAACCCCTTTTGCCTTATATCCGTTTTGCGTCTTTTCAAAAGATAAAATTTCAGGTCTACTTTCTAATAGGCGATATTCGTTTTCCCAAAGATTAATTAAATATCTATCGTTATCGGTATAGCGAATAAAATTCCAACGAACAGGGCTAGTTAATATTTCTTTTTTATCTACTAAAATTGAACTTAATGCCCCCGTTCTTTTATCAACGGAAATTTTAACTTCTTTTTCTTCGCTTTGATATTTAGGAATTTGTATATCTTTAACTTCAGATTTAGTCTTTCCAGAATATACTGCTTTCATTTCTAATGCAGCAGATTTCAACTTTCTATCAGGGGTTAAAAGCCCGTCGCAACAGAAGTTTCCGTCGTGTTCTTTTTCGCCAAAATCACCGCCGTATAAAAAGCCTTTTTTTGTTTTAATTCCGTGGTCTGCCCACTCCCAAACAAACGCGCCCATGCATTGCTCATTATTATAAATAACGTCCCAGTAAGCAGAAATATCACCGCAAGAATTGCCCATTGCGTGGGTGTATTCACATAAAACGAAAGGACGGGTTTCTTTAGGGTTGTTTAAGACTTGATTGTTTATTTTTTCAATACTAGGATACATCATACTAACCATATCTACAAGTTTAGTATAATAGTATTTTTTGTTGGCTTCTTGCAAGCCTTCGTAGTGAATAGGTCTTGTATTATCCCTTTTGCGAATATATTTTATCCCTTTATAAAAGGCTTTGCCAAAAGAACTTTCATTGCCAAGCGACCATATTACAACTGAAGGTCTATTTTTATCCCTTTCAACAAGGGCAATGTGCCTATCTAAAATACCATCAGCAAAATATGTATCTTCTGCAAATTCACTCCATGTCTTGTGTGAATAACCACCGTGAACAGCGCAAGCGCCGTGCATTTCTAAATCGGCTTCGTCCATAACGAATAACCCGAACGCATCACATAAATTATAAAATTCAGGGCTGTTAGGATAGTGCGAAGTTCTAACTGCGTTAACGTTTAACTCTTTCATTAACTTAACGTCTTTAACCATGTCCGTTAAAGAAACGGTTGCGCCCGTTTTGCAGTTAAAATCGTGGCGATTAACACCCTTTAATTTTACTGGTTTATTGTTTATTTTAAAAACTTTTCCGTCAATAGAAAATTGCCTAAACCATATTTTTTCAACTATAACTTCACCATTACAAACAAGTTTAAGTGTATATAGATTTGGGCTTTCT
>JAEIGA010014577.1_pt1 | contig 11960 bp, 9 predicted proteins | sample 9270691 | NCBI WGS metagenome assembly JAEIGA01 (sample SAMN17057246, study PRJNA624740) | gut metagenome | biome: biome; isolation source: fecal sample | host: Bos grunniens | place: China: Xizang | collected 2019
AGCAGTATGGCCAAATCTGTGGGAGGGAAGGTGATTCTTCACATAAATCACCAGAATATTGGTAAACTCTTCTCCGGTGCGGTAAATTACGGATATCTTGGGAGGGCCACATTCTTCTCTTCATTTGCTTCGTGGAGCTCTTTTACAATAGATCCTATGGGGTCGGCGTTTTATTGTGACGGCAAACTTTTGAGTACCGCCGGAGTCGGCAATTTCTCCAATGTTTTCTCGCTGCAGAAGAGCCGTAGCACTGACGTTCTGGATATTTTGCCGCATAATACAGAGTATGTGATAACTATGCCGCTATATAGCCCTGAGGCATACCTTGAATCGTATGTTTCATATCTTGAGGCTATAAAGAAGATGAAGGATTATTCTTATCTCAACAGTGTGGCTCCTGAGAGGATAGGTGAGACTATCTCTCCGAAACAGTGGTTCCTCGATATGGAGGTGGAGGAGATCGCTGTAGCCTCGATTCCTGATGAGAAAGGGGGAGAGAGGGTTGTCATGATGAAGGTGGAGGACCCGTCAGGGATGAAACTCTACAAGGGTTATCTTAAGACACTTCTTGGGAGACTATTTACCCCGACCACTGAAGAGTCTTTCTCTGTGATAGGCAAATGGGTTGTGGTAGGAAGTGAGAGGATGGTGGAGAAGATGGCAGCGCAGGTGGAGAACGAGCTCTTCTTCTCTCTGGAGATGTATCTGAACCAGACCCCTGCAGCCTCCGTATGCAAGGACCAGATCTCTGCACTTGGGGTGGTGAATCTCTCCAGATGTACAGATTCTTTGGGCAAATATTTTAAGGAGGAATATAGCAAGCATATTGTGGAGGGTGTGGGCGAAAACAATTTCAACTATTTGACATTCAGTCTGGTCAATGATGGAAAGGGTGTTATTCCACATGTAAAATGGTATTTTGAGGATCTGGAGGTGCTTCCCCAGCCACCTGTGGCTGAGATATCGACATCTTCTGCTGCTGTATATGACGATGCTGTGCTGGAGGTTCCTCAGGGACCATTCCCTGTGAAAAACTTCATCAACGGAAAGGGGAATTATCTTCAGCAGTTGGATGATGATAAGTTGAGGCTGCTCGATGAGAACAAGAGGGGTGTATGGACAGTTCCGTTCGAAGGGAGGTTGTGCGGATTTGTGGAGCAGGTGGACCACTATAAGAACAATAAACTGCAGATGCTGTTCTGCTCTGGCAACAGATTGTGTATGCTGGACAGACTTGGACGATGGGTCAAATCGTACCCGCTGCAGCTCCCTAAGGGTGTAGCGCTGGGCCCCAAAGTCTACGATTTTGAAGGGAACAGGAGTTATACACTGATGGTGCTCCATACGGACAATACAATAGGTATGTACGATATTGGGGGTAGGGCGATAAGTTCGTGGACCTCTTTGGCAATATCGGAGAAGATTGTATCGATGCCTGAGATGTTGGAGATGGGGGGAGAGAGATATTGGGTTGTCAGGACAGGATACCAGACGGTAATATGCAATAGTGCAGGTGCCCCTGTTGCAGACTTTACAAAGAAGAGAAAATTGACATCAGATACCAAGGTCGAGAAGAGATCAGACAGGGAGGTGGTGGTAACTGCCGTGGACGGGAGAGATATGGTCCTGAATTTGCAGACCGGGGTAATGAAGAAACTGTAAAACTGAAATTATGATCATTACATTCCTGTTGATTTGTTTTTCCATTTTCTTTTTGGTCTCATCACTGGTGAGGATACTTTTGTCAGTGGTCTTCAGACGTGCACAGAAAAGGGAGGCGAATCGGTATCAGCAAGGCTATAGTGCTGGAGAGCATCAGACCCACAAGAAGGAGGGTGAGGTATATGTCTCATCACCCGCTCCAGAGGGGCAGGATAAGGTGGTGGAGAAGGATATGGGTGAGTATGTGGATTTTGAAACAGTAAAAGAGGAGGAGTAGAATGGATACATTCAAAAGGTTATTGGCATATGCGAAGCCATACAGAAGGTTCTGGCCGGGATATCTTATCCTGTCGATCTTCTCGGTGGTGTTCGGTGTGGTGAACTATGCCCTCATAGATCCCCTTCTGACAGTACTTTTTGATTCGGATACTGTGGCGACAACTGCCGCTCTTCCCGAATTCTCTTTCACTATCGACTACTTCTATGGGGTGTTTGAGTACTATCTGGTGAAAATTATAGGTGATAAGAGTGTTTTGGCGGGGCTGCTGTTTGTGTGTTTTATCCTTATAGCTGCATCTTTCCTCTCCAATCTCACCAGGTTCTGGTCGCAGAAGATACTTGTCAATATGAAGACCCATATTATGAAAGGTATCAGAAGGGACCTCTTCAATGTCATCACCAAACTCCATATAGGGTATTTCCACGACCAGAGAAAGGGGGATATCCTATCAAGTGTCTCAAATGATGTCAATGAGGTGCAGAACTCAGTGGCGGCAAGTTTCCATATAATATTTAGGGAGCCACTGCTGATTATCGGTTTTATGGCGGGACTTTTCTATATGTCCCCTAAGCTGACCCTGGTGACACTGCTGACACTCCCTATATCGGCATTGGTAATCGGAGGCGTCTCTCGTAAACTGAAGAGGGGTGCTGTTCAGACCCAATCCCTTCTCGGGAGGATAATCAGTCAGTTTGAGGAGGCGATATCCGGTGCACGTATCATCAAGGCTTTCAATGCCCAGAAGTATGTGAGGGGCAATTTTGAGAAGACCAATGAGGAGCATAAGGAGATCAGCCGCTCGATTTTTACCAGACAGGAGCTTGCATCTCCACTATCTGAATTTCTGGGAATATCTGTGGCGGTAGGTGTATTGTTTTTTGGTGGCTGGCTTCAGATGAGGGGTGAGCTTGGGATGACATTGCCCGAATTTGTGGTCTATATTGCCTTCTACTGGAGGGTGCTGGAGCCCTCAAAGGCTATCGCCAATGCCTATGCAAATGTGCAGAGGGGGCTGGTGTCGGGCAACAGGATATTTGCCATCCTGGATGTGGCATCGGAGATTAAAAATAGGGAGAATCCATTGCCACTGACATCGTTTGATGAGGGGATCGTGTTTGAAAATGTCTCTTTCCAATATACAAACGAGCCTGTGCTCAAGGGGATTGACCTTACCATTCCTAAAGGGAAGATGGTGGCACTTGTGGGCCCTTCCGGGGCAGGAAAGTCAACATTAGCAGATCTTATCCCCAGATTTTATGATGTGACAAGCGGATCCATCAAACTTGATGGAAAGGATATAAGGGAGTATAACCAGAAGGATCTCATCTCCCTGATGGGCATTGTGACTCAGGAGGCAATACTCTTCAACGATACCGTGTACAATAACATCACCTTCGGGATGGAGAATGTGACCAGAGAGGATGTGGAGAATGCTGCGAGGATTGCAAATGCAGAGGAGTTTATCCTTGCTCTGGAGAATGGTTACGATACAAATATTGGTGACAGGGGGGCTAAACTCTCCGGAGGACAAAGACAGAGGCTGGCTATCGCAAGGGCGGTGCTGAAGAATCCACCTATCCTCATCCTTGATGAGGCGACCTCTGCTCTCGATACTGAAAGCGAAAGGCTTGTGCAGGATGCTTTGACCAAATTGATGCAGAACAGGACATCGGTGGTCATTGCCCACAGGCTTTCAACTATACAACATGCAGACGAGATAGTCGTGCTGCAGGATGGTAAGATCGTGGAAAAAGGGTCTCACCACCAATTGTTAAACCAAAAAGGGTTGTATTCACACTTGTGTGAGTTGCAGTCCTTCTAAATTTGAAGAATATGGCAAATACTTCATTGAACAAACTGATTGAGAAAAGTATGAAGACAAACTGGGACCGTCCCGCTTTGTCAGATTATAAAGGTGTTACTCTCCACTACAGGGATGTGGCACGCAGGATAGAGAAGATTCACCTTATCTTTGAAATATGTGGCATTCAGAAAGGGGACAAAGTGGCTTTGTGCTCCAAGAACCAGGCGAACTGGGGTGTGGCCTTTTTGGCGTGTACCACTTACGGTGCAGTCCCTGTTCCTATCCTTCACGAGTTCAAATCAAGCAATATTTCTCACCTTGTGAACCACTCTGAGGCGAAGATCCTCTTCGTGGGTGATGTTATATGGGAGGGTCTTACCCAGTCGGATATGCCGGCACTGGAGGCTGTTATCCTATTGACAGATTTCTCTCTCGTGTATTCCGCAAACGACAGCATAGGTGATGCCCACGAGCACCTTAACGAGTATTTCGGCAGGAAATATCCCAAGAGCTTTGGACCTGATGACATCTCTTACTACGAGGACTCTCCTGAGGAACTGGCCCTTATCAACTATACTTCAGGTACATCGGGATTTTCAAAGGGTGTTATGCTCCCTTACAGGTCACTCCTTTCAAATGTCCTTTTTGCGTATGAGGCTGAGCCACAGATGAACAATGAGTCACAGGTGGTGTCGATGCTCCCTTTGGCACATATGTATGGACTTATGTTTGAGTTCCTCTTTGAGATGACTGCAGGTGCGCACGTCCATTTCCTTACCCGTCTCCCGACCCCCAAGGTGATTATGGAGGCCTTCCAGCAGGTGAAACCCAATGTGATTGTCGCTGTGCCGATGATTATTGAGAAGATATACAAGAAGAAACTTGAACCCATCATCGAGAAGGGGAGTATGAAGGTGCTCCTCAAATTGCCGGTGATCGATCAGGTTATCTACAATAAGATCAATGCTACACTGGATGAGACATTCGGAGGCCGTTTTGAGGAGATTATCCTCGGCGGTGCTGCTTTCAATCGCGAGGCAGAGGCATTTTTCAAGAAGGTAGGATTCAAATATACAGTGGGTTATGGTATGACAGAGTGTGGTCCTATCATCACTTATGCACATTGGGATAAGGCAAAACTCTACTCTTGTGGCCAGGTGGCTCCGAGGATGGAGGTGAAGATAGACTCCTCCGACCCTGTAAATATCCCTGGAGAGGTGATGGTCAAGGGAGACAATGTCTTTATCGGCTACTACAAGAATCAGGAGGCTACAGATGAGTGCTTCACCGAGGACGGATGGTTCAAGACCGGCGACCTGGGTGTATTTGATGAGGAGGGATTCCTGTATATTAAAGGCAGGAGCAAGACAATGATTCTTGGCCCTTCAGGCCAGAATATCTACCCGGAGGAGATAGAGAGCGAATTGAACAATATGCCTTATGTGGGTGAATCGCTTGTTATTGAGGATGGTGAAAAACTTGTTGCCCTTATCTATCCTGACCAGGATCTCAGGGACAGGGAGAAGCTGACCAGAGACCAGCTCCTTGAAAAGCTCAACATTGAGCTCAAGGAGGTGAACAAGATTCTCCCCAACTATTGCAAGATAGCAGCAATTGAGCTCTCACCTGAGGAGTTTGAAAAGACACCAAAGAGGAGCATCAAAAGGTATTTGTACCAGAGAAAGAAATAGTGTAAAGTATGGTAAGCGAAAAACAGAAGCAGTTTGACTTGAGCTATCTCAGGATGGCTCAGGTGTGGTCAGAAAATTCATATTGTGTCCGCAGGAAGGTGGGTGCACTTATTGTTAAGGACAAGATGATAATATCTGATGGTTATAATGGTACCCCTGCAGGATTTGAAAATGTGTGTGAGAACGATCTTGGGCAGACTAAAAGCTATGTCCTTCATGCCGAGGCCAATGCCATTACAAAAGTGGCAAAGTCCAACAACAGCAGCGAGGGTGCTACACTCTATGTGACCGATGCCCCCTGTATGGAGTGTGCAAAACTTATCATTCAAGCAGGCATAAGGAGAGTGGTATATAACAAGGATTACAGAAATACTGAAGGGCTCGAGCTTTTGGAGAGGGCAGGAATAGAGATTTGTAAGTATTAGGATGGATAAATTGAAAATACTCAAGTATGTGCTGTGGGGTATTATCCTCATTATGCTGGGCAGTATAATTACCAAATGTGCAGACCGTAGGAGGGGGCACTATCTGGTAGCGGACCAGCACAATTGGGATAAGGTCTCGCTTGTATTGCAGCAGATAGAGAGGAATTATGTCGATGAGATAGATTACGATGCGATATCGGAAAAGATTATCCCTGAGATACTCAAGGAGTTGGACCCCCACTCGGTTTATCTTCCTCCGGAGGAGTTGAAGGAGGCTGATGAGGACCTGCAGGGCAATTTTGACGGTATAGGTATCACATTCAATGTCCCTGCCGATACTGCCATCGTGATAAGTGTCATCACAGGCGGTCCCTCTGAGAAAGCGGGGCTTATCCCCGGTGACAGGATAGTCTCCATCGACGGAAAGGTGGTGGCTGGTGTCAAATTCCCCCAGGATTCGATGATAAGGCTCCTTAGGGGGGCGTCGGGTACCAAGGTAAATGTGGAGATCAGAAGGGATGGCGAGAGGGTTGATTTTGAGATAATCAGGGGGAAAATCCCTGTGAAGAGTGTGGATGTGGCCTATATGATGGACGATACCACCGGATATATCAAGCTCTCAAAGTTCTCAAGAAGCAGTTATGTGGAGTTCCTCAAGGCTATGATAAAACTTAGAGCGGAGGGGATAAAGAAACTTGTATTTGACCTCAGAGATAATCCGGGTGGGTATATGGACCAGGCCCTCTACCTTGCAAATGAGTTTTTGGGGAAGGGTGATCTTATAGTTTATATGCAGGGACTTCATCGTGCAAGGCAAAACTTTACCGCTGATGGTAACGGACTTAGCCAGGATATCGAGTTGGTGGTCCTTATCAATGAGAACTCAGCCTCTTCGAGTGAGATTTTTGCCGGCGCAGTACAGGACAATGATAGAGGTACCATAGTGGGCAGGAGATCGTATGGCAAAGGCCTTGTCCAGGAGCCTATCTACTTTTCGGACAAGTCCGGAATCAGACTGACAGTGGCGAAATATTATACACCTACTGGGAGAAATATCCAGAAGCCATATGAAAAAGGTGAGTATATGGATGATATAGTGGAGAGGTATATGCACGGAGAGATGATGGACGAGGACAGTATCCCCAAGAACGATTCTCTCAGGTTTGTGACCCCGGGAGGGAAAGTGGTGTATGGTGGAGGTGGAATAATCCCCGATATATTTGTCCCTGTTGATACAGTGGGTGTGACCGACTTCCTGGTGAGGATAAACAGGCAGTCTTCGCAAGTGAAATACAGTATCGAAGTGGCGGACAGATACAGGAAGGATCTCCAGAAGGTCACTTCACTTGATGAGTTGAATCACCTTCTTGACAGTATGGATCTTGAGTCTGGGTTCAGAAAGTATCTGAAAAAGGCCGGGGTCCCCATAAATGAGGCCCAATGGAAGATCTCGGAGGATATTTTCATGACTCAGATACGGGCCATGGTGGGGAGGTACTCAAAACTTGAGGACGAAGCTTTCTATCCTATTATAGCGGATATAGACAATGTAATACAGCAGGTAAAATAGAATAAACATAATTTAAACATATAATGAAACTTTCTCAATTTAATTTTAATCTGACCTTGGATCAGATTGCCAAGTATCCTGCAAATTTCAGGGATGAGTCCCGTCTTTTGGTGCTACATAAAGATACCGGTGAGATTGAGCACAAAATCTTCAAAGATATCATCAACTATTGTGATGAGGGTGATATCTTCGTGTTCAATGACACCAAGGTGTTCCCTGCAAGGCTGAAAGGTAACAAAGAGAAGACAGGTGCAGAGATCGAGGTTTTCCTTTTGAGGGAACTCAACAGGGAGCAGCGCCTCTGGGATGTACTTGTGGACCCTGCAAGAAAGATAAGGATCGGCAATAAACTCTATTTTGGAGAGAATGACTCATTGGTAGCTGAGGTTATCGACAATACCACTTCACGCGGTAGAACTTTGAGATTCCTTTATGATGGCTCATACGAGGAGTTCAAGACTACTTTATACGAGATGGGTGAAATACCTGTTCCAAAATGGATCAGACCTCACGCTGAGGAGATAGATACCGAGCGTTTCCAGACCATCTTTGCCTCTAAGGAGGGTGCTGTGGCATCACCGGCAGCCGGTCTCCACTTCAGCAGGGAGCTCTTCAAGAGGATGGAGATAAAAGGTGTGGACTGGACCAATATTACCCTTCATATGGGATTGGGCCACTTCCGTACTGTAGACGTGGAGGATCTTTCAAAGCATAAAATGGATTCTGAGCAGGTTATGATCTCTGAAGAGTCTGCAAAGATGATCAACAGTGCCAAGGCCAATGGCAAGAGGGTTTTTGCAGTGGGTATCACAGTGGCAAGAGCTGTGGAGACCCCTGTCACCACAAAGCACGAGGTGAGCCCATTTGAAGGATGGACCAATAAATTCATCTTCCCCCCTTACCAGTTCATGATCCCTACTGCTTTGGTTACCAATTTCCACTTGCCATCATCTACAATGCTTATGTCTGCTGCCGCTTTCGGTGGTTATGAAAATGTGATGAAGGCATATAAGGAGGCACTTGCAGAGGGTTACAAGTTCGGAACCTACGGTGATGCAATGCTGATTATCTAAAAAACTGAATTTTATAATTCTATAGGTCACTTTTTGTGATTTATGTCCCGATATTCGTCGTATTCCATTCTATTTTTGTAGAATATGGAATACGACGAATTGGTTTATGCCTGTGCCATAAACAGGATTTTCAACTACTCTTGCGACAAGGCGAGACTGCTGGTCTCCAGGTTCCCCCTCCCGGGTGATGTTTTCAAACTCAACAGGAGGGAGCTTGCCGGTATATTCGGGGAGAACAGCCATTTTGTAAACGATATCCTCAATCCCATCTTTCTGGAGTTCGGGCAGAAGGATGTGGATTGGGCCCATACCCATGGGGTCAGATTGTACTATATCGGGGACAGCGACTATCCGAGAAGGCTGAGGGAGTGTGCAGATGCACCTGTTGTCCTCTATTTCAAGGGGAATTGTGATCTTAACCACAAAAGGATGATCTCTTTTGTGGGGAGCAGGAGGGCAACACCCTACGGTAGAAAGATGTGCTCCGATCTGGTGGAGTCCCTTGCCGAACTGGAGGAGCCCCCGATTATTGTGAGCGGTTTGGCGTATGGGATAGACATCCAGGCACATCAGACAGCCCTGAGGTGCGGCTTGCAGACTGTGGGGGTTATGGCTACGGGGCTTGATGCTATCTATCCTGCATATCACAGGAAAGTGGCTGTGCAGATGGTCTCCCAGGGTGGGCTTGTTACAGATTTCCCCATAAAAACCCCACCTGTCCCACTCAATTTTGTCAGGAGGAACAGGATAATTGCCGGCCTTTGTGATGCTACCGTATTGGTCGAGTCGCGGGTGGATGGGGGAGGAGTCATCACTTCGAAGATGGCATCGTCCTATGACAGGGAGGTTTTTGCTCTCCCCGGGAGGGCTGATGATGAGCTCTCACAGGGGTGCAATATACTTATTAAGGAGTCCTGTGCAGAGATGATTACAGGGAGAGACTCTCTGAGGAGTTCTCTGGGATGGAAAAATCTTTCAAAGGATAGGCATATGATGGCAAAATTTCTTACCTTTGAAAGTGATAATGCCGTAAAGAGGGATATAGTGGCCCACCTCTATCAGGAATCATTGGCCACTGTGGACGATTTGATGGAGAAGACTGGTGCCGGCAGAAAGGATATAATGATGAACCTTACCGAACTGGAGCTCGAGGGGAGAATCTCTTCGGACCTGTTGGGCAGATTTTTATTGGTGAAATGATAATTGATACACATACCCATCTGTATGATGCAGATTTCAGGACCGATTTTGACGATGTGGTCCTTCGTGCCAGAGACGCTGGTGTCTGCAAATGTATAATGCCGGCCATCGATATCTCCTCATTTGATGATATGTGTGCCACAGAGCGGGCCCTTGAGGGTTTTGCATATGCAACCATTGGCCTCCATCCCACCTCTGTAAAGGAAAACTGGCGTGAGGAGCTCGATTTTGTGAAGGGGGAATTTGCCCGAAGGGATTATTGTGCAGTAGGAGAAATAGGTCTGGATGGGTACTGGAGCAGGGATTTCATCGAGGAGCAGAAAACTGTTTTCTATGAACAGATGGTGATGGCTGCCTCCAGGGATATTCCGGTGATTATCCATTTGAGGGAGGCTACAGATGATATGTATGAGGTCCTTGAAAGGTTAAAGGGGGCGGGGGTAAGACCCAGAGGTGTCTTCCACGCATTCTCCGGCAGCTATGAGACCTATGAGAGGATAAATAGATATGGTGACTTCTTGGTAGGAATAGGTGGAGTGGTCACATATAAGAAGGCGGGTGTGGCCTCTGTGGTGGAGAGGTTACCTCTGGAGAGGATGGTGCTTGAGACAGATTCCCCATGGTTGAGTCCTGTCCCTTATAGAGGTAAGAGAAATGAACCCTCTTATCTTAAAGAGATAGTGGTCAAAATTGCATCTCTCAAGGGGTGTGATCCCGCACTTGTGGAGGAGGTTACTACGGTAAATGCTATGAAAATGTTCAATATCGGATAAATATGGATAGATCGATTCTTTTGATTTACACCGGTGGTACCATCGGAATGAAAATTGACCCACAGAGTCAGGCCCTGGCACCATTTGATTTCTCCCATATTCTGGAGGAGGTCCCTGAACTTAAAAAATTTGGCTACAAACTCGACTCATACTCTTTTGACCCTGTGATAGATTCATCGGATGCCAATATACCTTTCTGGCAGGAGATAGCGAGGATTATAGAGGAGAACTATACCAGATATGACGGTTTTGTGGTGCTGCATGGGACAGACACTATGTCCTATACCGCCTCTATGCTCAGTTTTATGCTTGAAAATCTGGGCAAACCGGTAATATTTACAGGAAGCCAGTTGCCTATAGGTATGCTGAGGACAGATGGAAAGGAGAATCTGATCTCATCTATTGAGATAGCGGCAGCGAAAGATGAGGAGGACAGGGCTATGGTCCCTGAGGTGTGCGTCTATTTTGAAAGCCAGCTCTATAGGGGCAACAGAACCACCAAATACAATGCGGAGAATTTCCGTGCTTTCAGATCTGCCAATTTCCCTGTCCTTGCAGATGTGGGTATCCATATAAAGTTCCATCAGGAGCTGATAAGGTATCCCAAATGGGGAAAAGAGTTCAAAGTGCACTATAATCTTGACAGGAATGTGGCCATTGTCAAGGTGGTACCGGGAATGAATACCGGTTTGTTGACAGTGCTGACCGGGGTTGAGGGGCTGAGGGGTGTGATCCTTGAGACTTTCGGCTCGGGCAACGCCCCTACCAGTAAAGAATTTATCGATGCAGTAAAAGTGCTGGTGGATGCGGGGCTTGTTGTGGTGAATGTTACCCAGTGTCACGCAGGAAGGGTGGATATGGATGCATATGCTACAGGTGTCGCACTGAAACATATTGGGGTGGTAAGCGGAGAGGACTCCACCATAGAGGCTGCATTGACAAAGCTCTATTTTCTGATGGGCAAATACAGCGACAACAAAGATGTAAAAGAGTCAATGGAGAAAAATATTAGGGGAGAAATTTCAAAATTGTAGTGGTATTTAGAAAAATAATTTCTAACTTTGGCCATATTTTCTGTGTGTACTGCTCGTTGGGATAGGGAAAATTTAGATGAAAAAATTGACTTTATTTTTGTAAATAAATATAAATCAACTATTTAATAATTTGTTTAATAACTAATCATTCAAAACTTTTATGAAAAAAATTTTCATGTTTTTGGCAGTTGCAGGTCTTATGACTTTCTCTGCTATGGCTCAGACTGAAGAAGTTGTTGCTGATTCAGTTGCTACTGAAGTTGCTACTGAAGAAGTTGCTGCTCCTGCTGAGGAAGTTGCTCCTGTACAAGAAGTTGCTCTTCACCAAGCTCTTAAAACCAAATTCATCGAAGGTGGTGCTGGCTTCATGGCTACAGTACTTGCATGTTTGATCTTCGGTTTGGCAATCTGTATTGAAAGAATTATCTACCTTAACATGGCAACTACC
>JAEIGA010014578.1_pt1 | contig 11960 bp, 13 predicted proteins | sample 9270691 | NCBI WGS metagenome assembly JAEIGA01 (sample SAMN17057246, study PRJNA624740) | gut metagenome | biome: biome; isolation source: fecal sample | host: Bos grunniens | place: China: Xizang | collected 2019
CGAAATCCCGCCAAAAATACTCTGTGTACCTTGAACGGCAAGCATCAAGGTTGCCGCATTTTTCAGCGACTTGAGCGTTTTGGTAACAGAACCAAGAGCCGAATCCATTCCCTTGATAGATCCTGTAATCTTGCTAATACCGCCAACGGCGCTTGTAACGCCGGAGCCGTTGAAATTGAAGCCAAGATCCACAAAAACTTTATTAGCCATAAAATAAATTTACCTTACAACAAAGATTCAGCGAAAAATTTTAAACCATCTTTTTACGCAGAAAGCCGGGAGCATAGCCACCGGCTTAAAATAAAGTCATCAAACAAGATAGGAGAAATAAAAATCATTTAACATTCTTTGGCATTTTCCACTTTAAAAACTTCAAAGCAGATTTAACGCTAAAATCAAAGGCACACGCATCAAGATTCACAATATCTTCATACGACCAATGGAAAACCCCGGCGAGAACAGTAAACCCGTCATCGAATCCTAGCCCTCGCCATCGGCTAAAAAAGGCTCGGCAATCTTGCGAATCGCATTGACATCGCGAGAATCCATATTTAAAACAGTATTCGTCGTGACACCAATAGCACAAGATACCAACGCAATGACGGCGGATCCTTGACCGTCCGAATTGCCTATAGCCCTGACATCACGGCCAGTAAAAGATTCCTTGACTTCGACGACTTCAATCTTTTCGCCATCGACTTTTGTAATAGGTGTTTTCAATTTGTATTCCATATTTTTACTCCTTTTATGGATTGAAAAATTAAGCCGCATCCGGGAATCGAACCCAGAAACTACCGAAAAATGAATCAAGCAAAAACGATAGCCATCCCACGATTGCGGATAAATCGCCAAAGGCGATTAAGACTTTTGTTCAGACGCCGGAGGCCCCTGGAATTCAAACGAAACTTCGCCTTCTTCGCCACTTTCGCTGGCAATCACGCTGAAGCACGCATGCTCCATGACCACTTTCTTACCGTTCGGCTTCTGCAAAGTCACGGTAGCATCTTTAGTTTGTTGTAATTCAACAATATCCAAAGCGCTTGTATCGGTAATAGTCCCGGAAATCTTCGCAGGATTTGTGCCGATAACCTTGTAACCGTGCAGCTGGCCACGCGGGCCAAGAATAGGTTCGCGAATGATGCCACCCATTTCAATCGTCGGCTGGCCCTTGAGGTTATAGACGACGCCATTCACCTGAAGTTCGAAGGCACCGCCAACATCTTCGTAATCACCCATATAGAGCCTCCTTAATCAAAGACAAGTTTAGACTTGCCAACAAAGAACTGTTTCATCAAATGAGCCGGAATCAAGAACTGCAAGGCGTAATCATCATCCGGGTCACGCATGACAACGACATTTTCAGCAAAACTCTTGCTGTCGTACACAAGGCCCTTCTCTTCCCAGACCTTGTAACGGGCAATGAGTTCTGCCTTACCCAAGGAAGGAGTCATGATAGTCTGGCCAGCAGCAGCCGTGGAACCGTCATCATCCTTGAGCTTTGCATGGGCGTACTTCAAGGACAAATAGTTGTTCCAATCCCAACGCAAGAAACTGAGCGTGAGCACGGTTTCAAGCTGTCTGTAACTCGCGTCCGAAGCACCCATAGCATTGCGCTTATATGTAGTCACAATGCGGCTTGTGTAAACGGTACCATCATCGGCGGCGGTCATCGGAGCGCAACCGGCCTTGAGCAATCTGTTATTGCCGTTGAAGTCTTCGCGATCGTCACGGCTCGGAGCCACAACGCCAGCAACAGCCCAGTTATGGAGCGGAGCAGCCGGATCATTAAGAGCCTTCGGAGCGACGCAACCAAACAACGCAGACGCCTTTTCAGCGCCGGAAGTCGGGGACTTCGGAAGAGAAGCAAGCACGATTTCTTGAGAGTTCAGCGCATTGCCCTTGGTCGTGAAATCTGATTCAGAGCCGCCGTTCAGGCTGAAGCACATCACACCCGTCTGCTGAACAATCGCAGTCCAGCGTTCATCAAGCATTTCCTTGATGTATGTAATGTTATCTGCATCAGCGGAACCGATAACAATCATATTGAACCAGTTACCAGCACAAGTAGCCTTGACGGAAGCATCTTCATAAGAAGGATCTGCACCGCCATTGGCCATGTCAACCTTAGCAATGGTCAAGCCGTCCAGCAGAACTTCGCCAGCGTTGTGATTCCAGCGAACATCGATGCCGTTACCGTATGCGCCTTTATTCTTCGCAGTCAAAGTAACAACGTTGCTGGAAGCCGAAGCAGTTACAGGCAAGTTGACTTTAGCCGTAATGGCAGCAACAACCTTCGTCGCTACGTTCGCGGCGGTATCGCCAGCGGAAACATTCACCGGACAAGATTGGCCGGAAATCATCAGGCGAATAGTACCGCCAACCGGCATAACATCGTTAGTGCCAGTAACGGTAAATGTAAGCGTGCCCGTGGCAGCATCAGCCGTGGAATCATCGGCGATAGGCAATGCCCAAAGTTCGCTCGTTTTCGTATTCTTACGGAACGCACGAATCATCAATGCAAGCTGGGAGCCCGCACCGAACGTGGCATCAGCCTGTTCGTCGCTCGTAATCAAAGTTAATGCACCGTTCGTGCTCATCTTGGAGCTGAGCGGCTGGCCAATAATCAAGTTCTTCCACGGCATTGCACCGGATTTTGCAGCCATAGAGCCGCCAATTTCCACCGCAAAAATCGGGACAAGATTATCAGCAGGAATTTGTTCAAAAGACATGCTCATTTAAAAAACTCCTACGGCTGAACAGAATCACCCGTTGTCGTTTCTTCAGTCTGATTTCCAGGCTGAAGCACTGTTGTAAATTCCATAGAAACGCCATTTGTCTGCAAATCGTTTTTCGCCCTCAAGAAATCTTTCAACTCTTCAGCAGTAAACACTCTTGCGGTAAACGAGACTTCGAAAGAAATTCTCGCAGAACCCCTAACTGCTTCGGAACGTTGCGAAAGATTATTTCCATAAGACCGCAAAACGCATTTAGAAACAAGTCCACGGTAAGGCCCACGCCAGAACGGACAAGGCTCAACCGCAGCCACGACGGCATTCATGGTATCGTCCAAAAAGTCATTCAAGCCAGAAGCGGATTCGACATTTTCAAGATTTTGTTCGTCCTTGAGAAAAGAACGGGCATAGATATCAATAATCAATTCCGCTTTCGAAAAATAAAAACGGGGATTCGTTCCTTTATCATTAAATTCAATGCTAGGCACATTGACAATGATGTAAGATTCTTCCTCGGGCCAAGCCTTCATTTCGCGAGATGCGGAAACATTCGAGCTTATTCCTGGAATATTCGCAGTCTTGAGAGTCTCGACAACGGCATGACGGAAAACCTTGATGCAGTTCAAAGTTCTTTCTGTTGTACTCATTTTCGTTCCTCAAGCCTGTAAACGACAACCCCGTCTTTTTCACTCACAAAATCAACAGCATAAAGTTTCATCGCACGATGAAATGGCGTATTGCCAAGCGTAAACACATCGCCTTTGCGCGGTTGCGAATTAGGTAAATCCGAAATACGCACAAACAAACGCGGAGCATGGGCAATCGCAGAAACTTCACCGACACTTTCATTGACAACCTCAGGCGAATCAAAGAGCCCGTTGAACTGGTAGCTTTCGCCACCGCGAATCAGCGTGACAACCTCGCCGAACTCGTCCGGATTAAAGAACGATTTCGTGAGGTCATTCATGAGGTTATCTTTGAAAGACATCTGTTATCCTTAACTGATAGTAGCAATGCAAGTTGCGTCAATCTGTTCGCAAATCGGGAGCGGAGCGGAACGCAAACGCAGCCACTGCACGGAAGGATCCTTCTGATACCAAGTATCAGCGGCAAATTCGCCTTCAAACCAGCCGATGTCATTGTCACCGACGATTCCACGATGGAGAGTAGCCTGCATGGAATCGCTGAGCATGATCAACTGGTCAGCCGGGATGATGGACACTTTGTTGTCAGAAGAGTCGCGATAAATTTCGTCGTAACGCCACAAACGGAGTCCACCAATAGAACCGACAAGGCGAGCGCCAAGGCCTTCCATCTTGAAGTTCATAGCAGCGCGAACACCTTCAAGATTGCGGGTATCGAGTTTCTTGAGGAAAGCGTCATTCTGGAACACCTTCGCGGAAACATTCTTGCCAAGAATCACGTCAGTCGCGGTCAAGCCGGAATCTTCGTTGATGAGTGTAGCCATTTCTTCAAGGTCGGTATCAATACCCTTGTAGTTGGCAGTGCTCCAAGTCTTTGTGAGCTTGTGCGAGTCCTTGAGACCCAAATCAACATGGTCGATTTCAACGCCATCTTTATCCTTAATGGTGACCGTTCCGGTGAAGAAGCCATCGGAAATGATCTTTTCAACCGTGCGATAGACATCGCCCTTGAGTTCCTTGAGATCACGGCCAGCAAGTTCAGCGGCGCGAACGCTCGGATCGAGCGACTTGTTCGCAACAGGAACTTCGCCCGGAAGACGATTGAGGCAATCGAAAGCGTGAGTCGGGCGCTTGAGTTCGATGCCATACGCATGCACGTTGCGGGTCTTGTAGCCGCTACGATGAGATACGGTTGCAGAATCGCCGTCACGAACAAACGGTGCAAGCTTCTGGGAACCTTCCACGAAATCAATCATGATATCGCGGGTGTTATGGTCCAGCGGCTTGAAAAAAGATGCAAGGAAACGGCGAGGAGCCGCATCGTTGTTCACAGCAAGCGTGAGTTCGCTTGCGCTGGTTACATCAATAGTAGCCATTGTTCACCCCCTTAAACGCAAGCCTTGGCAAAGATGCCAACCTTGCGGAGTTTACCCTTGAAATTGTTAATGGACTGGCCAGACTTGAAAATCAATTCAGCCTGGTTAAATTCTCCCGTGAACGCAGCGAGCTTCGTTTCACCCGGAGCGCCATCCTCGAGAAGCACGGCAACAGGTTCCTGGAGCGCATCGGTGCCGCTTCCGGAATCGACGATTTCAAAGCGTTCGTCGCCAACATCTTCGCCAACGACTTCGACGGTCACATCACCAGCCGCAACGCCAGCACCGTCGCCAACGGTAATGGAAATTGCAATTGCATTGCCGGACTTGCCAGCGGTCTTGCTTTCAAGCGTGAGTTTTCCAGAATCGTTGTCAGCAACAACAATGTTTTTCACAGTGTTGTCTGCATTGATCGCGGCCTTGATTCCAGCGACTTCAGTTGCGAGCGTCGTGGAACCAGTCGTGTAAGACACATCATGGCCGTCAACAGTCACGGTAATGGTCTTGGAAGCAACCGGCGTGCCCGTGAAAGTAACGGACTTCTTGGCTTTCGTCGCGGAAGCGCAAACGCCATGAGAAGCCAGCACAGTACCCGCCTTGAGTTCATCCGAACCGGCAATTGTCACGGCTTCGCGGGCAATTGGGAACTCGCCAGCGACAAGTTTAGAGTATTCAGTTGTTTGTGCCTGATACATATTCACTCCTTCTACTTCATGCCGCGAGCAAAAGCATCGCGGACGGCTTTAGTTTTCACATCTTCGGCATCAGCGCCAGACAAAGCACTCCCCTGAACGCCATTTGCGGCAGCGGTTTCGGCTTCGAGGCCCTTCTGAATTGCAAGTTTCTGAGCTTCAGAAAGATTGGCATCCGCAGCCGGTGCATTTTCAATCTTGGCCTTAAGTTCGCCATTTTCAGAAGAAAGTTTCTTGATAGTTTCCTTTGCAAGAGAAAGCGCGTAAGCAGTCGCATCGGCGACACTCTTCGTTTCATCTTCAATGAACTTGTTTACATCTTCGGCAGAAACGCCAAGACCTTCAAAAACGCCATTCATGGAAGCAACACGCTGTTTATAAGCAGCAACGGCCTGAGCCTTGACGGCTTCCATATCGGCGGTTTCGTTCTTAGCATCCGCACCCTTAACGTTAGTAGCCATGTAGGCACCTCCATTAAATGACGTCCCTTGTTTCATTTGTTCACAGAGGTCGTCAAGAGACATAACGCCATCTGCCAATTTTGCAGAAACAGCATTTTCGCCAATGAAAACACCGCCCTTGCCAAAATTCATTTTCACATCTTCGACCGTCGTTCCGCGATTTCGAGCAACATTCGCAATGAAAACTTCAGCCAAGTCATTGAGTTCTTTCTTGATCAACGAAAGACCTTCCTGAGTATCAGGAGTCGGAGCTTTATCCGGGCTCAAGTCCGAAACGACAACCGTTTCAGTAACAATTTGTTCGTTCAGTTTTCTGAACGCGCAGAGAACACCGATAGAACCAAGTGTTCCGTTGCTTGCAGTAAACACCTTTTCGCAGCTGGAACCAATCCAGTAAGCCGCGCTACACATCATGCCGCCCGTGCGTGCAACGATGCCGTAAGGCTTAGAACCGCGAGCGTTGAAAATCTTATCGGCCAAGTCGGCACAGCCGTTCACTTCGCCGCCCGGCGAATTGATGTCAAAGACAACGCCCTTGATATTATCATCAGCAAGACACTTATCGAAAGCACGACCAATGGAATCGTATGTATCTTCATCCCACCATATTGATTCAATGCTGGAACGGTAAGAAAGCGGACCATCCACTTTGATAACGGCAATATCGCCTTTCATGACGATATCATTTTCTTGCGACAATTCGTTATTTTCGTCTTTCAGGCTCCACTTATCGCGTTCTTTGTCGAATCGATAAGAATAGTCTGTAGATGCGAGAACTTCAGCATCTTCCTTACGAATCGCAAGTCGAGCGGAAAGAATCCTATTTACAAAAACGCTATCCATTACTTTTCGTCATCCTTATTTTGTTCGCTATCTTCAACAGTTGCAACGCTAACGCTTTCTGTCTTGCTGACTGCACCAGGTTCAGGCAAATTGCGAACTTCACGCATTTCCTTTTCTTCGGCTTGTTCGTCAACAACACGTTCGTAAGATCCGCCAGTTACAGAAGTGACAGCCTCGCCACGACTCATAAGCTGTTCATCGACCTGCATCTTAATTGCCTGAGTTTCCTTGAGCGGATCAAGCAAGAAAGCAGAATCGCCAACCCACATGCAGCGGCTCCACATCATCCGCTTTAGTTCATCATCCATAAATCCAGGAACTTCAATTAATCCCGTAATCACAGATTGGAAGAGCCACTTTTCGTAAATCGGCTGGCAGAAATCAGAAACAAAGTTTTTCTTGATGCGGTTGTAAGTCTTTTTCGACTCCATCAACGCGGCACGAACAGCGTTATAGCTCGAATTGAACTGTTTTAAGACAACTTCATAGCTAACGCCAACTCTTGCAGCTGCCTCACAGAAAATCGAATCGACAAACGGCTTATAGTTGACATTCGGTCTCTGCGGATTCGCCTGAGTAGCCTTGTAGCCATAAGGCAATTCCACAATAGCACCCGGACGCAGTTCAATCGGAGCTTTCGGGCCCTTGGCATCGCTAACCTTTTCTTCTTCCGGGACATTGCCATCCATTTCAGCAGCTTCGTCAGGCGTGTTCGATTCAAGGAATACAGTGAACAAAGCGCTAACAACAGCGGCAATCAGTTCCGCATCCTGGTAGCGTTCTTGCTGTTTCACCTGGCTGATAATCGGAGCCAAAGCGGAAACGCCTCGGCGCTGGTCAGTACGGTCAGCAGTATAGCAATGGATAACCACAGGATATCCAAAAGAGTCAAACGCAGGCACGCGCACAGTTTCGAGCGCGCTATAGTAATCGTCGATGTTGTACGGAGGAACCTTCGTAAAGTGATAAGCCAGAGCTGCGCCATCACCATCAACTTCAATTCCCTGGGCAAGTCGCTGGCAATCCATAATTCCGAACGGATTTGTGCAGCGGTCGCCTTCGAGCAACTTAATTTTCATTCCGAACGGATTCGCCTTGCGGTCATACTGGGTAAGCGCAAAGCAGTCGCCCGTAACAAGCTGAGTTTTCAATGCCAAAGACTGTAACTCGTGAAAATCTGCTCGCTTTTCGGAATCGCTTTTTTTCGACGATGCCCAAAGTTCAAAAAGCGTCCGCGTTTTCTTTTCCCATTCCCTAGCCACTTGACGGTCAAGCCCAAGCAATTCGCGAGGAAGCACCGGACGCAACTTAAGACCAGTACCGACAACATTGATGTCGAGCGTATTTATCAAAGCCCCGGAAAAGGCGGAATTCTGATAAAGGTTGCGAGCACGCAGCAAAAGCGTTTCGCGGTCAACAGAAATATCGCGGTCAGCAGAACCCTTCGAAACAAAAAAGGTTTTCAACGCTTCATTCGCTAACGAAGCGCCTTTCCAGGCAAGACCGCGTTTACCGTATGGCTGTAAACCCTTATACATGGGCGATTATGCTCCGCGTTCTCGGTTTTCCGTTCGAAGAAGTTCCGTTCATGGCCTGATCAAGACGATTAATCCACAAGTCAAATTCTTTTTGGCATTCCGCAACACGGGCACGATTTAACGACCGACCGCCAATCGAATAGCTTTCGGCATCCATCGCCCTAACGAGAGCCGCTTTTGCGGCGGCCACCATTTCTTGACAAAGTGCTACAGAATATTTTGCCACGAAAACAAAATAGTTCTCAGGCAATAGCAAAAGAGAAAAACTGCACCATCTTTTTTACAGCCTTATTTTGCAGTTTCGAGAGCATGTTTCAGCTGCTTTTCAAATTCTTTCGGCAATTCTTTTTCGGCGGTTTCTTTCACCAATCCGAAAAAATCCCACTTCTTTTCAATCTCCGCTTTATCTTGTAATGAATAAAGCCATTTTACATCGCGGTCGCCAGCACCTTCCCTTATGCCAACAACCTGGTATCCGTGCTTACCGATAGTCTTGAACGCATGAGGTTTCGCAGCACTTTTACCGCCTTTAGTCCTTCCCGGATGGCTATCGGCATACTTCAGTAATTGCTTAGGTTTTTGCGACTGCTTGATTTTTCCGCTCGAAAGCCTAGCCCCATTGTCAATTTCACTTCCAGGAAAAGCAAGTGCCTTGCTTCCGTCCGGGCGTTTTTCACCACCGACCGTGTTAAGGTACATCCAATCTTTAGGAAATGAAACCGTTGTAACGAGTTTTTCTTTTTCAGCCTTCTGGATGGTAACGGCCTTCGGCAAATTTTTATTTCGCACAGTAAATGATTTCGAAAAATCGTCAATCAAGCCTGTACGAGCCTTGAACGCAACGTTGTTCAAAGATTTCATCGCAGAAAACTTCACTTGCTTGACATTCTTGTTCATTTCATTCTCAAGGACTTTAGCAATTTTGGCAACATCCTTGCAATCGATAATAGTTTTCACACTCATGACCGTATTCCTCCAGATACCAAACGCGGTCCCGACGGGCGACGAACCGGAGCCGCAACATTTCTCAAAAACTTTCTTCCAGCATCCGCGAATTTATCTACATCAATGCCGACGATATTCAACGCACCACGGGCATAGTTGCGTTTATCCAGCGCTTCATTTCGCTGGCGAAGTTTTTTGTACGCCCACACCAGGCTACCCCTCACCCACTTTTTGAACCGCTTTTCGGCGGTAAGCTGTGCAAAATATTCCTGGTTATATTCGTCAGGTTTTGCCGGGAAATGACAATATCCCGGACCCGGATTTTCAATAGAAATCCAGTCATAGAACTGATCTTTGGCGATATCTACACCGACATTCACCAACGAAGCGTTATACACAAGGCTCTTTTTTGTCTTTTGCGGACGCGTCACCAGCGGTCGAGCAAGACCAGCTTTACCGACACAAGCAAAAACATTGCGACGCTCACGCTTGGCCGTATATCGATACACATCATCGGTATGGTGACCACCCGAATCTATGAGAGTCGCAGCTACATACAAGTTTTCGTTAAGCGAATTTCTGTAGGATGCCATAAGAATCGAATCTAGAGCATCCCAAACACCCTGCTCCGACGGATTCCCAACCAAAATCCTGTTCGTTATACCCCAATTTTCAAGGCCCTTGCCCCAACCAACAATCTCAACTTCAAGACGGTCATCTTGCACATCAACGCCAGCGGTCAGCACAACAGCACCGTCAGGCACTTCAGCCTCATATTCTTCGCAACGAGACATGAGCCCGTTCGGATCTATGACCTTGCCACCGTCAAGGCTCCACGGCTCGCCAAGGACATTGTTTGTGAACGATTTCATCTTGTTCACATCGCCCTTAGCCTTAACAAAATCAGAAACAGCATTCGCCCATGAATACCATCCTAACGGCGAATAAAGCGCGTTGATATGGAAGCTAGGATATTCGCCATCCGGATTTTCGGCAACCCACTGACCCAACGCCATCAATTCAGTCTTGTGGTACTCACCGTATTCCTCACCACAATGAGGGCAACGCATACGCACAGTTTGAGGCAAAGCTTTTCCGTTGGAGTCGCAATCCCAGACAACATTCCCCCATTCCCATTTATGCAATTCACCGCAATGAGGGCACGGCACTTGATAATGCCTTTGGTCGCCAAGCTCGAACATCTTTGTAATTCGGCACTCGCCTTCGATGCCGGGCGTTGAGTTCCAGAACAACTTGCGACGCGGAAAGTTCGTCGTTCTTCGGCGTGCTAGTTCGCACGGGTCGCCCTGCCCGCCGCAATCGTCGGGCCATTCCGAAATTTCATCGCATAGCGAAATGCAGAACGGTGCAGAACGGAAGTTCGAAGGGCTATTGCTCCAGCCGGTTGTCAGAATCCCGCCCGGAAATTCCTTGATGTACATTTCATCGCCATAGAACAGGTCATTCATGCCCATCGCGGTGAACGCCGGGTTCTCGCGTTGCTTCAAAAATCTTTTCGCGGTCTGTTCCGTTGTTTGAAATTGCCCGATTGGCGACGGACAATGTTTGATGTAATACAAAGCCGTATTAATCAAAACCTCAGTACCACCGATTTGCGAACCCTTCATGAAAACAACATCCGTCGCTGAACTTTGCGGCGAAAGCTCATCCATGATCTCTACAAGATAAGGCGTGCGGGCGTTGCTCCATCTTCCAGGTTCGCTGGAAGCTGTTCCCGCCAAGATGCGGTATTTTTCAGCCCACTGTGAAATTGTCATTTCCGGAGGCGGGCGAAGACCAGCCAAAAGATTTTCGGCCACATGATTGATATTCGCCTGGAGTGTAGGCGATAAACTTTCAGCGGCCTCAGCCATCGAGTATGTTTTCCTCCGTCTTTTCTGTCAAGTCCTTTAACGCCGTCCAGCAAGCTTTACGGATTTTTTCACCGACGTAATGATTGGCATCAGCTGTAACCTCAATGACCTTTTCATTGTCTATTCCAGACTTAACCATCATTTCCTTGAAATACCCGACAATTTCAGGAGACAACTGGCTGTAAATCGTCATTATCTTATCTTGGATGTTGGCCCCAAGCTGGTAAGCGACTATTGCAGCTTTCTGCTTTGGCACCAAACGGCCCTCCATTTCGTCAGCCTTGAGTTTTGCAAGGCGAGCCATCTGGAATTCTTTTTCAGCCTTCGATGTAGCCAAATCGGCACTTTCAGCAGCAGCTTCAGCAAAATCCAACGGATCATCAACATCAGGCACGCCAGAAATTTTTGCACCAAAACCGGGCGACGGCACATCAAATCGCGGAAGGTGAGCAACCGCCTGAGCGGTCATTTTGTCAAAACCAGCATTCCTTTGAGCCGTCGTAGGAGTAGTTACATGGCGGCGGTCGCGAGTTTTCATGAACTGCTCAGCACTACGAATCTTGTGAAAGCGTTCCTTTCCATCGGAATTTTCAAAAGAATCTATTCGGTTACTACGTTTTGCCTTGGTAATCGCCGCCTGGGAAACTCCGCACATCGACGCAAGCGTTGTGGCGTTGATTAGCTCGTTATCCGGGTACTGATGCATAGTCTGTCTGTAGTACATGCATAAATTTTACCTTACCAAGCAAGCGTAAAGTAAATTTTTGCACCATCTATTTTAATGGGTCCGCCAAGACCGCCTGAACCCAAACGGAAAACTCACACAATAGCCGAAGCGAGCGCGTCGGACTCACC
>JAEIGA010014579.1_pt1 | contig 11960 bp, 10 predicted proteins | sample 9270691 | NCBI WGS metagenome assembly JAEIGA01 (sample SAMN17057246, study PRJNA624740) | gut metagenome | biome: biome; isolation source: fecal sample | host: Bos grunniens | place: China: Xizang | collected 2019
AGCTTCCAAGCCTTCTAATACACGTATATTACTAGCATCATAATTTTGTGTCATTTATCCCCCTCGAAAATTAAAAGTCCTCTAAATATATACTTATAATACCATAAACATAGAAAATAAAGCAAATTTGAGCATGTTTCAATAAAAAATTTTCAAGAGAAATCTTATCTTACATTTAAAAATTTATGCATTTGTGGGATTAAACGAACTTTTTTATATTGTTTTAAAAATTTATCAAGAATCTCGTTAATAAATTCCTGTGAAATGCTTAATTTATCCTCTTCCATCATCGGTTGTAAAATTAATTCAATATTATATTTTGCACCTAGTTTAGCACATTGCATTATCTCATAATCTGATATATTAGAATCAAATACTATCTTCGCAAACAAAATCTTATGAGATGCCACAGTAAAGAATCTATCGTGTTCTGTAAATAAATCATTTCCTCCAGTACAGCTTGCCAATTTTATATCCGCAGAAATGTAATCAACGTAGTCTATTATTTCACCTAGTTCTCCGGCAAGTGTAGCATTAGTTTCAAGATATATCGGTAATGGACATTGAGGCAAAAATTCTTTTAAAAAGCCCGCGTTTAATAGTGGCTCACCACCAGTCAATGAAACGGAATGACAATTCAAATTTTGTTTCACTATTTCAACAATCTCACAAAGACGATATTCTGTACTATCAACAGTTCTATAATCTGTATCGCAGTAATTACAAGTCAAATTACAACCACAAAACCTAATAAATAACTGCTTATATCCTATAAAAGGGCCCTCGCCCTGTATTGATGTGAAAATTTCTTTGATTTTAACTTTATCTACCATGCATCGCCTCTTTTTTCTTTTTATTAGGAGGAGCAGTCCATACTCATCTGCCTATCTTGTATTGCCTATTTCAATAGGCGGAACAGTCCATACTCATCTGCCTAGCCTGATTTTATTATAGAGGTTGCAAAAATACTATGCGCCCTCTGAATGACGTATATCATTATTAGAAATTTCTTCCAGTTTCTTGTACAAATTAATTTCTTCGTTTGATAAATTTTTAGGAATACGAATTTCTATAGTAATAATCATATCTCCAACATGATTATTTTGCACGAGGCCACAATTAGCTAGGCGGATTTTTTGACCATTTTGTGTATTTGGTGCAATTTTAACATTTAAATTTCCATTAGCTGTACAAATTTTGATATTTGCGCCCAAAACTGCTTCATAAGGTGTTATTGGCACAGTCTTTAAAATATTCAACCCTTCAGTTTTGTAGTTTGAAGGTTCTTTTATATGAATTGTAATATATAAATCTCCGTTACTACCTCCATTAATCCCTTTATTCCCTTCTCCGGCAAGCCTTATTTTAGATTTATCTTTAATACCAGCTGGTATTTTTACATTGAATTTTTTATAATTTGTAAATTCACCTTTGCCATTACAATGAGAGCAAATATTACCATTTGCAAACTTTTTACCTTTGCATTTCGGACAAATTTGCGTTTGCAACATATTAATAGTTTTAAAGGTTCCGTTCATTGCTTCAAAAAATGAGATTTCAATATCAGAATTTATATCTTCTCCACGTTTTGGCGAACGTGCACTTTCTTCTTTAAATGCACTATCACGGTATTTTTTTCCTAAAAATTCTTCCCAATTAAAACGAAAACTCTTTTTATTAAATTGAGGGTTTGTTGCATTACTGTCAGCTTTATTTTTAGTTTCTGCGTTAGTTTTAAAATTATTATGAGCATAATTATAGAACTTACGTGCTTTATCATATTCTTCTTTTTTAGTTTTGTTTGATAAAACTTCATAGGCTTCGTTTATATCTTTGAATTTTAGAATTGCTTCTTCTGAGCTACCTGCTATATCAGGGTGCCATTTGCGTGCGAGCTTTCTATAAGCAGATTTAATATTTTCTGCTGAATCAAACTCCGTAATTTCTAAAATCTTATAATAATCTTTGGTCATACTAAATATTTAATAACTTGTTTAAAAAAGTCAATGAGACATTATGATAGATATTTAGTTTTCATACTTTAAATATTTTCTTTTTCCAGAATCATAGGTATAAAATCTAATTTTTGAGTCTTTAATTTTTATGAAAATAGAGTTATCAATATCAGTACGAAATACTTTAGAATTCTTTAATAGTTCTAATATATAAATCGCTGGGTGTCCAAAATTATTTTCACCAACAGAAATTATTGAATATTTCGGTGCTAAATAATCTATAATTTCCTTATCTAAACCTCCAATTGCGCCATGATGCGGGACTTTCAGTATAGTAATATTCTTTGGTAATAAATTTAAAACTTTCTTTATGCCTAAAATCCCAGCATCTCCAGTAAACAGCATTTTAAAATCGTGATATTCTATTAATGTAATGATTGAGTTTTCATTGTCGCTATCAGTACTTTCTCCTAAAAAATTAGTTAATTTTAACCCTTTTTTATCATATATAATTTGTTTATTCTTTGCATTAATTATTTCTGTATTATTAGCTAAGGCTGATTTATATATTTTCTTAGCGCTATATGAATCGTGCGTAAGATTGTTCACATATAATTTATTAATTTTAATTAATTTCAGAATATCAGGGGCTCCACCAGAATGGTCATTATCAAAATGGGTTACTATTAGCGAATCAGCCTTATTAATCCCTCTATCTTTAAAATACTTTAAGATTATTATTTCTGCTTGAGATTTTCCACCTTTATAACCAGGTTTACCTGTATCAATAATTATATGTTCGTTACTAGGGGTTTTTATCAAAAAGCAATCCGCGTTTCCAACGTCAAATGTCGTAATCTCCAAAGCTGATGATTTGAAAGGGATTAAAGATATTAGCCATATCGTAAACAAAACCGCAGCAGATATTATTAATGGTTTGATATATTTTTCTCTGAATTCTCTATAGAATAGACCTGTTATAACTAATAGAATTCCATAATACAAGATTATTTGAAAAATTTTGGGATGTGTAGTCTGAATTGTCGAATTTGGTAAGCAACCCCAAAAATCCGAAATATTGATTAAGAGAGTCAATAATGGATTCAAAATGAAATCAAAGGTTTTACATATAAAATCTGAAATTAGTGGAATTCCTCCTAAAAGAGAGCTCGTGAAGCCTCCAAAGCTTAGTACCATTAAAATTGGCATACTCATAATATTTGCAAAAACAGAATAGATGCTTATGTTATTGAAATAAAAAATCTGTATGGGAATTACCCATAATTGAGCAATTACTGGAATAGAGACCACTCCCATTATAAAGTTGACGATTTTATTATTAACACTATTAAATATTGGAGCCATCATTAAAATACCAAAAGTTACGATGAACGAAAGTTGAAAACCTGTTTCATTTATATATAGCGGGTTATAGAGTAACATTAGCAACGCAACAAAGGAAAGCAATGATATACTATGAGCATCTCTATCTATGAGTTTACCCATCAATACAAATAAAAGCATGCCAGTTGCACGAATTATAGAAGCTCCTAAGCCTGTCATAAAAGTATAAATAATTACCATAAGCATACCCAATAACACGCTTAATTTGAAATTTACTCTTAGTCTAGAAAATATCCAGAAGAAGAATGTATAAATGAATGCTACATTCATTCCTGAAGCAGCTAAAATGTGTAATAAGCCAGAATTTACAAATGATTGTTTAATATTTTTAGGTGGAGAAACTGCATCATCTCCAAAGACAATTCCGCCAAGTATTTCAAGATTTGGCGATGGTAAATATTTTGAATGGATACTTAAAATCCTTTCTCTATAATCACTTATGCCTTGTAATATTGTTGCTTTTAATGGTAAATTTTTCTCAAATTTTTCAAAAGAGTTTTCATAAAACACAGCATAAGTATTATAATTCCTCAAATAATTTCCATAATCAAACTGGGATGGATTACCAGCTTTGAAAGGAGCAGATAGTCGACCTCTTAACTTACCAGAGTTATAAATCTTTAAATCTTTCTCAGCGTCAAGGTCATCAATCGTAACTAAAACCTTTTCATTTTCTAGTTTCTTTTCTAATCCGCCGAATTTAATATTTTCAACATCAAAAAAGAATTTTGGTTTCCCTTCAACAAAACCTTGCGGAATAGATACGATAGTTCCTGAAATTTCACAATTTAATGGTGCTAAATTTAATAATTCATCGGTATCTCGCAAGCGAATTGAGGTATTTACAACGCCAATTACAAATAATAGATTCCAAATAATTATATATTTTAAAGAAAAATAGTTTTTAAAAATACATATAATCGAAATTAGAAATAATATTAATGAAAAAAGAAATAAATATCCAGAAAGTACCGAATATAAAGCACTTACATATATTCCAGCTGTTATTAGCATTAAAATATTTTTATTTTGAGAGAGTTTTAAACAAAAATCATTTAGCATCAGTTTCAGATATTACAGCAATTTTTTCTATATTTTGAGATTCTAAAATAAAATCACATAGCTCTCGCACAGCACCACGTCCGCCATTATATGAAGATATAAAGTTACATTTTTCTATAACTTCTTTGACCGCATCTTTCGGACAGGCTGCAAGTGCAACCTTTTCTAGCACACAAATATCAGGAATATCATCTCCCATATATGCTACGTTTTCGTAGCTTAAATTATGTTTCGATAAAATCTCTTCTAAAGCAGGCAGTTTGTATTTCTGACCTTGATAAATCTCTGTTATATTAAGATTTTCTGCTCTATGTTGAACAGTTCCGTTATTTCTTGCAGTGATTATAGCTGTTATAAAACCAGACTTATTTGCTCTTACAATGCCATGACCGTCTTTAACATTGAAAGTCTTATACTCAACTCCGTTCTCATCATAAGTTACACTTCCATCTGTCATAACTCCATCTACGTCAAATGCCAAAAGTTTTATATTTTTTGCAAGTTCTAATACTCTATCTTTTAATTCTGCCATAGTTTTTACATCCCAACCATTTCTTTGACTTTTCTTCTTTGAATCTTTCTTGTTGCTGTTCTTGGAAGTGGTTGATCAACTATGGTTATATTAATTGGTCGTTTATAAGGAGCAAGTTGCTTAGAAAGGCGTTTAACTTCATCTTTTACAATTTTTTCTAATTCAACGCCTTGATACTCAGCCTTAAGATGCTCAGCTGGAACAATAACAAGAGCTATATCTTCGGTTCCGTCTTTTGCTCCACCTTCTCTAGAAGCACCAAATACGCAAAGTTCAGCAAACTTATCGCTTTTTTCTAGTACTGCTTCAACTTCTTCTGGGAACACTTTTTTGCCACCAGAAAGCACAATCATATTTTTTATTCTTCCTGTAATATAAATATTTCGGCCTTCTAGTCTCGCCTTGTCTCCAGTATGGAACCAACCTTCGGCATCAATAGCTTCAGCTGTTAATTCAGGCTGATTATGGTAACCTTTCATGATAGAAGGGCCTCTTAATAGTAATTCGCCTGTTTCAGGGTCAATTTTGCCTTCAAATCCTGGTAAAAGTTTTCCAACTGAACGCAAATCCCTATTCCAACCGCTATTAAATGAAGCAACTGGACTTGTCTCTGTAAGGCCATAGCCTTCATATACTTCTATACCAATTCTACGGAAGAATTTTGCTGTTTCAAAATCATAAGGTGCACCACCAGACATAAATGAACGGAAGTGACCACCAAAACAATTATGAAGTCTTCTAAATAGAATTTTTTTAATCCATCTAAATGGTAAGAATTTTGCTAGATAATGGTAATTAAATTTAAATAATGCTTGATAGAATTTTGGAGCATTTCTCATTTCTGCTTCAAGAGTTGTTTTCATTAATCTTAAAAACGCTGGAACGGAGATCATGAAATTAATTTTTCTATCTTTAATCATATTTAAAATATCTTTTGGTTTAAGACTTTGTGTATAATATACAGAAAATCCCATATTTAAAAATGTAGCAAACCCAACAGTCATTTCAAACAAGTGGTTCATTGGTAATATTGAAAGAATTTTTGTATCTTTCTTAGGAAAAACTGGAGCCATGACAGTTTTTAAATCTTTTAGTTGAGCTAAAATATTTCCAAAAGTTGTTTCAACCCCCTTTGGATTTCCAGTTGTTCCAGAGGTGTAAATGATAAACATTCTTGAATTTTTAGAACGATGTCTCCATTTGCAATGGTAATTGCACGGAATTGTATATAAGCTAGGTAATCCGCCAGATACAGGTTGTTCATCCATAACTATAATATGTTTGATAGACGAAACAGCTTTTTGCAATTCTAGTGCCTTGTCAATGTAAGCTTGAGATACAAGCATTACAGACGGTTGGCAATCAGTAAGAATTGAGGTTAGCTCATATATTGTCAATTTTATATCTAAAGGAACAGTAATCATACCAGAAATAACTGAGCCAAGTACGCAGACTCCAAATTCAGGTTTTGACTCAGAAAGAATTGCCATTTTTTCTTCTTTTTGGATACCTAAATCATTTATCAAATATGATGCAAGTCTTCTTGCCATTAGGCCTAATCCATCATAAGTAAGTTCTCTCCAGCCAAAATTTGTTTTCATGCCAAGTGCTGTTTTACGAGCAAAACTATTTGTTTTATCTTCTAATAATGAAAGTACGTTTGTATCACGTTTTCTCATCATTCCTCCTTAATTTAAACTTATCAAGACAATATTATAGCATAAAAATTTATTCTTATCTTATTATTAAAATATATTGTTCTTTTTTTAGCTCACCAGAAAGTTTTTTTATAACATCATTATGCATTCTTATGCAACCTTTTGACGCATATTTACCGATACTTGCAGGTCGGTTAGTTCCGTGCAAATATTGACCATTATATCCTGATATTTCTCCGGTTTTTTCGTCTATCATTGCTAGAATAATTATTCTAGGCCCGTAATCTGACGGGTTTTTATATCTTTTTGAATTTTCTGGAGCTCCTTTATATGGATAAGATTCAACATTGATAACTTTTCTGATTCCAGTTTTTGTTGGTGTTGAAGGCTTTCCAGACGCAACAGGGTAAACTGAAAGTACATAACCGTTTGAATCATAATGAAACAATTTATTTTGGGATAAATCTACAACGGCAGAAGCGAGCTTGAGTTCTCCCGCAAGTACAAAGATTGGCACTGGAATAGAAATGGTATCTGATAATAAAGGGTTTGTCTTATCGACATTCATTTCAGTTTGAGTTTTTATAAGACAATCCTTTTTGAAGCTATTTTGGGCTTGTAAATTTGCAGAACAAGCTGAAGCTAATCCAACACACATAAAAAACGACTGCTTTAAATTTTTTCTAGAAAAAATATTTGAAATAGGTTGTATTTTCATTTTAATACATTTTTATTAATTTTCTTACTTCAGCTAGAACTTTTTGTGCTTCAATTCTAGCTTTTTCAGAGCCTTCACGAATAATTTTTTCAACTTCTTCTGGATGTTCTTCATAATAACGACGTCTTTCGCGGATTTCAGATAATCTTTCGTTAACCTTAGCTCCTAATTGACGTTTGCAATCAGCGCATCCTCGTAAACCTTTTTCGCATTCACATTTTACTGTTTCAATTTCTGATTCTTCTCCGAAGATTTTCCAATATTTAAATGCAACCTCACATTCATTAGGATGTCCTGGATCATCTTTTCTCATACGACTTCTATCAGTTATGGCGGACATAATCTTCTTAGCTGTAATTTCAGCACTATCGGAAATCTTAATATCATTATTAAAAGATTTGCCCATTTTGTTGCCATCTAGTCCACAAATTAAGCTACAGTTATTTAATTTAGGCTGAGGTTCAACAAAGAAATCAGTATTATAAACATGATTAAATCTTCTTGCTATATCGCGCGTAAGTTCAACGTGAGCAACCTGATCAATACCTACTGGGACACAATCTGCATTAAAAGTTAAGATATCTGCGGTCATTAGAACAGGATATCCCATTAACCCGTAATTGATTTGAGAAGCCATGCCTTCTTTTGATTTTAAAATTTTTGCCATATCCTTTAAGGTAGGGTCTCTTTCTACCCAATTTTGAGGAGTAATCATGCTTAAATAAATATGTAACTCAGCGGTTTCTGGAACCAGAGATTGAACATAAATTGTTGCTTTTTCGGGGTCAATACCACATGCCAGCCAATCCATAACAACATTTAGAACATCTTCTTTCATAGAATCTGTTTTATCGTATTTTGTAGTCAAAGCATGCCAGTCTGCAACTGAAAAATAGCAATCATATTCATCTTGTAATTTTACCCAATTATCAATAACACCTAAATAGTGACCTAAGTGTAATTTACCAGTGGGACGCATCCCTGACATTATTTTCTGTTTCATATTTATTGACCTCGTAATCAGTTATTTTATTATAATGCAAAGTTGCTTATTCGTAAAACTTTTATTTCTCCAGCTTCTAAGTCTGTTAGAAGTCTATTATTTTTAATCTTATAATTTGTTAATCCTTCAATTATTTTTAAATCTTTTTTCTTATTCAAGCCTGAAACTTTTGCGGTAATTCTTTTTTGCGGATGTTTAAAATCCAAGTTTCCAAGAACGATAATAGTATCATCTTGATAGCTTCTTGAAAACGCAAAAACACGTTCTTTATCTGTTTTTATAGATGTAAAAGTTCCTTTTGAAATTAAGTCAGAATTCTCATTTCTAAATCTTAAAGCTTCTTTCGCATTAGCTTTTACAAATTCATTTTTTCCTTCTGGTTTTCTAGAAAAATTAAAGATATCGAGCTTTCCTCTATGTACGAAATAAAAATCATCGTCGGTATCAGTAAATTTTGCTCTAGTATTAGCCCAAGAGTATAAATAATCATCTCCAGACTGAAATCCATCTATGAAATAAGGATTAAAAGGCAATGTTGCTTCAAGCCAAGCTATCATGACAGAGAATTTCTCACCGTGTAATATAATCGGGCTTACTTCGTCATGGGTTGTAAACGAAAGTATTACGCTTTTATCTACAGGATATGAAGTTAAAAGTTTTTTATTGAACTTAATATGATTTATTAAAGATTCTGCGAGCTTCCAATCTTTTAGATTGAAAAAGCTTCCGTAATATCCATCAAATCCAGCTTCAAGAAGCTTGTCATACGGTGTAAATTCTGCATACCTTGAAGGAGGTTCTCTCCAAGAGTCAGAAGCTTCTGCTAGGTATAAAAACTCTGGGTTAAGCTCTCTTGTGTAGTTAATCAATTCTACCCAAAATTTATATGGCTTAATTGTTGCAACATCTGCGCGAATACCATCTGCGCCTAGTTCAAGTACCATATCTACAAAACGCTTGTGCGCATTCATTACATCTTGATTCAACGATTCACTTTTGCCTGTATTCAGAAGCCTTACATCTGTCCAATCAGCTGGAACAATTGATAATTGTTTTTTGTTTTTTATAAATAATTCTGGGTTTGATAAAAATAAATCATAAGCTCCGCAACTTGGTAAATCAATAATTACTTTTATACCACGCTTATGAGCTTCGTCTATAAATAATTTAGCTTGTTCTTTGGGCGATAGTTCTGAATTCTTATCAACCAATTGAGGGTTTATCTCATCAAAACTGCTCATTGCGTACACAGAACCAGCTGTTCCTAGAGCTTTTAGCTTTCCAACCGGAGTAATCGGTAGAACATGCAATGTATTTATTCCTAATGCTTGTAGCTCATCCAAACGCTCAATTGCGTTAAGAAAATTTCCAGACTCCTCATTAGCTTCTATTATTTCGTTCTTATTTGTATCTTTCGCATTAAAATTACGAATATTAATCCCGCATATTATAGATTTATTGTTTAGAAACATTGTTCTTAAGCCATCGTCCGCGAAAGCTGTAGATGAAAAAAACAAACAAACTATGATTAATAGAACTAATCTCATAAATCTCCTTAATTTTATTCTATCAAAAATCACGATAAAATAGCTAGTATCTCATTAGCCACTTCTTGCGCAGAATATTTATCCGAAAGCAAATTTTTTAGTCCAGATAATTCTGATACGAAAAAGTCCCTATATTCTTTATTATAAAGTATTTTTTCTGTCTCATATACAATATTAGGGACATTAAATTTATGTTGAATCAATTCTGGCACAATATTTTTGCCACTCACAATATTTGGCAAAGAAACCTTATCAATATTTCTGACCAATAAATATATTAAATATAAGAAATAAGGTCCCTTATAGCTTATAATCATTGGAGTTTGGTATAACGAAGCCTCTAATGCAACCGTTCCGGAGGCAAGAATTAAAGAATCTGAAACGCTTAATAGAGCGTGGTTTTCACCTTTAATAATCTTTATATCAACATCTTTGATATATTTTTCAAAAATCTTATCGCTTAAATTTGGCGCATGCGATATGCAAAACTGAATTTCAGGATGTTTTTTTTGTAAAACTTTTGCAGCTTTTACGAATGTTTTAGCTAAATAAGCAAGCTCTAAAGGCCTAGAGCCTGGAAAAATAGATACTAAAGGCCGATTAATATCTAAATCGTGTTTTTTGAAAAACTCTTCTTTACTAGCTTTTTCAGGGAGCTGTTTAACTAAAGGGTGCCCACAATAATGAACGTCTATTCCTTCTTTTTCATACATTTCTACTTCAAACGGAAATATGCAAAGCACTTTATCAACATATTTTTTAATCTTTTTAATGCGCCATTTACGACTAGCCCAAACTTGCGGAGGAATGTAGTGTAATACTTTTACTCCTTTTCCTTTCAAGCGTTTTGCGACTCTTAAATTAAATGTGCCATAATCAATTAATAATACCAAATCTGGCTTAAATTCATCTAAGATATAATCAGTGACGTCATTTTCTAAAAGTAAATGATCAACAATCATTTTGAAACTCAAGCCGAATCCTGACATTTTTGAATGATCGCAAAATATTGTTGCGCCAGCATTTTTAAGATTATCACCGCCAATTCCATGAATTTCGAGCTCAGGGTTTTGCGATTTTAATATTTCCACTACCTTTCCAGCGTGGATATCTCCAGAGTGTTCACCTGTGATTACAAAAATTTTTTTCATATACACTAAACTGCCATTATAATGATATTGTGTTTGTTTGCGTATTTAATAACTTCTTCTTGATCAACAATAATTGTCTCACCAGCCTCGACTGCAATTAAATCCGCTTTATATTTTTTCATTGTACGTAGAGTTCTCAAACCAATTGCTGGAATGTCAAAACGCTTATCTTGCGCTGGTTTTGCAACCTTAATAACGCGAGCATTTTTTTTGGCAATTTTAGAGCCACGCTTAATACATTTATCAGTGCCCTCGATTGCTTCTACAGCCATAATCATTTTATCTTTGATTACTACGGATTGGCCGATATCAAGCTTCCCACTTTCTTTTGCAAGCCAGTATCCATAGTTTACATCATCTATTTGTTCTTGCGTAGGCTGAATTTTGCCTAAAACTCCTGATGGTATCATTAAATTTTTTATAAATAAAGTTTGATCAAGAATTGAAATTCCTTTTTTCTCAAACTCTTCAATAATCATTAACATAACCTTGTCATCATTAAGTCTTATTGCTTTTTTTATAAACTCAATTGCGCGAGAATCAAATTTAGGGCGTTTAAGAAGCACAGTTTTATTTACTTTTCCTAAGAAGGTTACTTGCTTGATTTCTTCTTTCATTAAAACATCTTCAATTTTTTGCACTTCTCCAGGACAAAAAGAGTAAACTTTTGAACAGTATTTTTTCAATTGCTTATAATTATCGTCAGATAACGAAATTGCAATAACTTCAAAACCGTTTTCTTTTGCGTATTGCGCCATTTTGACAGGTAAAAGCCCATCGCCCGCAATTAATCCTTGTTTTTGCTCCAATGCTATTCCCATTATAAAAACATCCTCCAGTTATATGTTTATAATACACTAAACAAGCATAAAATTGAAAGAAGTTTTTTGATACTAAAATTTTTATTGAGTATTTTTCTCAGCTAAATAC
>JAEIGA010014580.1_pt1 | contig 11959 bp, 18 predicted proteins | sample 9270691 | NCBI WGS metagenome assembly JAEIGA01 (sample SAMN17057246, study PRJNA624740) | gut metagenome | biome: biome; isolation source: fecal sample | host: Bos grunniens | place: China: Xizang | collected 2019
ATGTTCTGTACCAATCATTTCACAGCCAATACACAACATTTCACAATTAAGTTCTTGTGCAAGTTCAGCATAGTGGAGTAAGAAATTTTTATAGCTAATAAACCACTGTTTCCAATAATAATCCATATCTCCCATATGAAGGTCAGGAAATCCAATGTGTGCTCTCCACACTCCATCTTCTGTATTTACCATTGGTTTTAAGCAGACCTTAACACCATTATTGTGCGCCCTCTCAACAACTGCCGCAATGTCACGGTCAGTAGGTGTTTTCAAGTAGTCTGCATGGATTTCGGTTGAATAGTATTTGTTTTGATAATTGGCAATTGCCAAACAAATCCAATTCACGCCGAGGTCGAAGAGTCTACGTTGAGAGTCGACACCTCGTGGGGAGCGATATTCCCCACGATTAGCCATGTATCCATATGTGAAGCCACAAATTTTTTCTTTGGGGTCGAAAGCCGGCACTGGACGATTCGCACTTAAAAAAGGTGAGCCGTCTGAATAACCAATGTCTGGACCGCCAATGAAGTTAGTTTCGGCGAATCCACCGCCGTCTGTTCCAAAATTAACAAATGTAGCCATTTGAATCACTCCTTTTGAATTATTTTATGCACTAATTATAGCATAGAATTTTAAAGAAGTCAAGAAAGCAATTGTTTAAGTGCTTCAAGCTATTCATTTGTAAAGCCAATACCATTAATTGTAATTCCATTTTCATCAGCTATAATTCTTGCCGAACCTATTCTAACTTCAGCATCTTCATATAATTCTAAAAGAGGCGAATCACTGGCCTTTTCTGGATGTTCATTCCAATTCTTTAATCTATAAATAAAATTTGAAATTGTTGCTTTTCCATCTGCTACTGTAATATTACCGCCAGCGTAGTATTCGTATCCATGAAGCCTATTTTCTATAGCATCATTAAAGGCACTAATATCAGAAATTGTTCCATTATTAACCAAATCTTCTATAGTAGAATAATTTTGAGAAACGTCAAAAATAATGTTATAAGTATAAACAGGATATTCCCATTTTCCTCTCATTATAAAATTGGCAGAATTATACATCTAAAAAATTGGAGAGTCTATGTTAAAAATAGGACTATACCAATTTCTATCTAAATGCCCATTTTCAATACCATCTTTATCTCCCCACGGAACGCTACTTTGTCCTCTCATAACAATAGTTGAATAGTCGTGTAGTTCTGCGTGAACAAACCCTTCATGCTGAACAAAAACATCTGCTCCTTCTAATATATATTGAACTTTTCCACCATCATTTAATTGTTCAGTTGTTCCATTAACTTTAATATAATCATTCTTTCCATTCGGACTCATTTTTAAATCTAATGTAGAACCTACGCCGGGGTCTACAATTAAATTCGCTAGAGCATCATAAGATGGAGTTAATTTTAAGTTAATGTGTCCAATCTTAATCATTGAAGCATCATTGTTTACAAAATTAAAATATTCATTAAAAAAAGGAAAAGATGCGTGCTTTTGCGTTCCATTTTCTTCATAAAGAAGTCCATATTCTCTATCTAAAGATTCTTTGTTAGCTAAATAATAATTTTTAAAATTCTCTTCACTTTTCTTTTGACCTTCAATTAAAAGCGATACGCCGGGGCCTATCTTTACATTTGAATCTGCAAATTGACTATTTCCCCAAATTGGACGTTTTGTATATTCAGGCTGATTATTTGCACCTGTTTTTGCTGGAATCCACTTATCCCAACTTATTTTTTCAGGTTCTTTAAATTCAAAGTCAGCCTCACCAGAATCTTTTATTGTTCCAGCAAAAGCCGGCCTATCGAAGTCTTTTGAATTATTTGTTGAATAGAAGTCTTGTCCTCCATAGCCACCTCTACTGTAAAATTCAAAACTATCAGGTCCTAGTCTAAGCATTGGTGCATAAACACCCGGTTCTTGATAACCAACAATTTTATCTCTAAAACTATATAACACATCTTTTACTGTACTAGAGTAAGGTTGATTGTCGTTAAAATAAGTATTAGTTGTTTCAGAATTAGTAAGAAAAGTGAAAGGACCATTCATAACACACGCCGGCGAAGTTCTATCAAATAATGGTAAACAAGAACCAGTTCCAACTCTCATGTTATAAATGTTATAATTTGTAGTTCCATCATTTATCATTTTGTATCTACTTTTTAAATCTTCATAAGGCAAGAATTCAGAAGTTAAATCAAGAGCTGGTTGCATTTTGAAAATTGAAGAACCAGTTAGACAAGCTTGTGCTAAACTGTCCATCTTTAATTTTGAATAATCCTCTATTAAAAAGGTTGCCATATGATGCATTTCAAACCATGATGAACCATTTATATCAATTCGTGGCGTACCATGTAAATCAATAGCACCATAATCTTCATCTGAATTATTGATAGCACTTGGAGTTGGTAATGTAGTAAAAGGATATACATTGTCAGTGTGAAATTTAAATTTGCCATGCCAGAATACTTCATTAGACCCACTTATGTCAATATCAGTATTATCCTCAAAAAATATCCTTGCTTCTTGTCCCAATCCAATTAACGGTGTCGATAAATTTTCTCCATCATTTCCAGAAAAGATTGTTAATCCATCAGCTTTGTTTTCACTATTAACTCCGATTTTATTGATTTTCTTGCCGGCATATTTAAGCCAATCACCGTCATATTGAAAAGATTCTGTAGTTAAGAAAGAGCCTTTTGCCCAGTTTTCACCATCACCAATTAAAATTTGATTTTCATTTGCTTCAATGTCCCTACCACTTTGTGAACCTCCATCAGATAGAAATCTTATCCAATTCTGTCCATTGTGGTAATATAGTTTATTTTCAACAGCATATAAGTGTTCTTTTTGTGGACTTTCTACTTCATTAAGGCTGCTTACAACATTAAAATCCTTGTTTAAGCCGCCATAAGTATTTCCATTTCTAATAATTACGCCCATGTTATTCACCTCTTTTATATTGCGCCGGCGTGTCATCATTTTAAGGCAAGCCGGCGAATCGTAATTTAAAATTAAAGATTCTGAATTAAAGCTTTTAGTTGATTCATTTCAAATAATAAGTCTGATAGAACCTCACTCTAATTAGTTAAATTCTCAATAAAATAAATTTTATCTTTTTCTACGCCCTCTGTTGCAATTAAATTTTTATAATTTTCCCAAGTAATGTCAGCGGCATGAATTCCATTTTCTTCATTAAAATCAGCCATTTTATCACCTCTATTATTTTTCCAAAATATCTTCCCACTTATTATACTATTCATCGCTTTTAATTTGAAGAAATTTATCATTATCTCCATTCTAAAAGACAAGCGACCCCTTAAATCCTTTTCCAGACAGAACACATTGCAAAACTGCTTCGGCATATAAGTATCCCGGAGCAGGAGACGGATTTCCATTTAATCTCAATACCTTTTTAAAGTCATTGTCTTTTCTAGCTCTTGTGTAAATATTACTTACGCTTTTTATAGAATATTCATCTTCATCTGTCAAATTTTTATTAACCTTTAAATCTCCTCTAAAAACTGAGCGATATTTATTAGCAATACGTCCTATTCGTTCTTCACTTTCTATCTCATTACTTTCGCCGTCATTTAAAGGACAATAACCGTCATAAACCGACCAAGTAAACCTAACTTCTTTGAAAATCTATTTCAATATTTTATTGTAAACATAGTCTTCATTTGTTATCTCATCATCTACTATTATTCTTTCAGCTTCTGAATTTGGCTCTTCAATGCGCTATTTAATAATTTCTTTAAATTCCTCATCATTATTCAAGGTTTTTCTTAATTCCTTTAATTCATCTGACAGCTCTAAATAATAGAAATAAGTTTCATTTTCTCTGGTTGCTCTCAATTTTAAAGAAGTCTATTGTTCTTTAACTGTGTCTAGCTATGGAAAACGCCAACGGTCTCCATTATTAACAACAAAAATTTCTTTGTTTTCAAACCAAGTTCTAGGCGACTATTCAGTTCCAACATAAAGGTCTCCTAATGTACTATTTCCATTGTAAGTAGACCTACCAAAAGCTCTTTCTGTCTTATTTACTTCGCCGCCATAGGCTATAAAACCTATCTAAGTTTTAACACCATATTTTTCTATTATGATAGGATAGGCTTCTATATCTTTCCTAAATTTACCATTCTAATCTAGCATGATTTCTTGTGGAATGTAGTAGTATAAATGACACAAGATTGCTCTTTCATAGTAGTATTGACTCTATTTTAAACCTCGCCAAGGTAAACAACCAATTCCAGAAACTATAGCCAAGTACTTATTTTCATCTATAACATTGTTATAAAGAAGCTATTCTAAGTATTCTTTTATTACAAGAAAGCCAATTTGTTTAATTAAATTAAAAGATAGTTGGCTATTTACCTCAAAATTTAAATAGCCTTTCAGTTTTTCTCTGTTATTAGCATAATCTTTATTGTTTAAGCAATCCTTTATAATGGATAATAAATCTAATGAATTATCAATAGGTTCTTTCTTATATGTCCAATAAGTTTGTAGCTCTTCTTTTCTGTCATTAAGAATCATGTCTTTGCCTTTCTTATTCTCGTCAGTTAAAAAAGGAATATAAAAGCCCTAATTTGAAATAGAACCTTGACCACTTGTGGGAATACCGCCTGACTTTCTAAAAGTGAGATTTAAGTCATAAGACGTTAAAGTATCCTTGCTCGTTACGGCTAAACAAATTTCACTAGGCTACTCATTATCATTTCCTTTAGATGTTAGCTTGCCGGCAGGCAGAAAGTTTCCAATTTTGATAAGCAAGCCATCATTAGTAAAATCCTCTATTGATTCTACCTCATAAGACAGCTTAATTGCCGTTTCTTTATAATCTGATACGACTTCACCTAAATAGAAATTTGCTTTTCTATAAGGTATCTTTACTGAAATTGGAGACCTACTTCTTGATAAGGTAGGTAAAAATTCCTCTTTTTTAACAGTTAAATACTCCTTTTGCTCATCTATTTTCAAATTAACATTTTCAGTTGAAAAATTCAATATTCTATTTTCACTACCATCATAAAAAGCCTTTTTAATACAGTCCTAAAAATCAATAGAAATGTTAAAATTAAAGGTGGAATTATTATAGCCAAATTCAATTTTCGGTAAGGCTCTTACAGCGGCATAATACTTGCCAATTTCTTCCTCTCTTTCTTCTACCGTATCTACTCTACTAAAAGGCTAAATCTTTTTATATTCCCTTTCATTTCTTTCACAGACTGAACACACGCTATGTGAATAATTCTTTAAATTATACTTCGCCGGCTAGATTGAAAAAGCCGGCAAATCACCATTTTCTAATTTAAGACCTATAAATTTTTCTTGTTTAGAAAAAACATCATATAAATAAACGACTGGAAAAACAATTTCCTTAAAATAATTATGTTTATAATTATTTATTCTAAATTGTGGAAGAATGAGTAAATTCTAATTAGGATACTTATCTCTATAAGAGCGGAAAAAATTTAGAAAATAAGGTTGATTATAAGTGCTTAAATTTGAAAGGTCATAAAAACTTGGAACATCAAAATTATCATATTGCAATTCGCCGTTCGGGCAGCTTGGTGAGAAGAAAGGACAATCAGTAAAAATCCCTCCAATCTTTTCTTTGGAAATGACTTCAAATAAAAACCACAAATAAAAACAGTTCTCCCATAACTAGAGAATTTCATCTAGGATGTCCTTAAAAATTTCTTTTAAAGGACTATTGTCATCATATAGATAAGATAGGATAGCTCCTACTACAACACTTATTACCCAGAAATTTCTATTTAAATCTTCGATTTCCACTCTTCTAGTATTCTTAGGCATTATTAGTCTAATCCAATCAGACCCCTTTTCATGAGTAAACTACAAATTCTTATCATTAGTTAATATTTTTAAAAATTTATCATTACCTCTAACTTCCTTATAATTTGCCGAAAACTCTTTTATTTTATCAGAAATATAATCTTGTCCATAGTTTTCTTGTAGCAATTCAATTTTTTCTTTTGATAGTCCTAATCTTTCCCACGGAATAACCCATTTTTCATCTCTTAGAAAACTATTGCCGGCGTCTGCCTTTAATAGGTCATCTATTTTTCCGTCTTTAAAAAAAGAAGATTCATTGTTTAAAAACTTTTCATATTTAGAGTAAATCTGATTTATGGACTCATTCCAGTATTGCCCTTTTTCCGGCAAAACATTATTTATATATTCAATGAAAGTTTGCTTTTGTTGCTTATTATTAAAGACATGGTCTATATCTATATATTCATCTAAAAAAGTAGAGATGCTATATTCTTTTTCACTCATTATTCTCATTCTCACCTCCATTTATTTTATCATCTATTACATCAAAAAAACTTTGAAAGGTGTTAGTGGTTAAATCTTTTAAGTCAATTAAAAAGTCATTTACACTTAAGGAAAAATTACTACTTTCTATGCTGTCAACTAAAGTTTCAAAAAAAGTGTTTAAATCATTCATTTTTCTCACCATTCTCCATTTAACCATTCAACGTCATAAGGCATGTCATCATCTATTGTTTCGTCAAAACTTTCCCCATTAAACTTTCTAATCAGTCCATAATTTTTGCCATTAGTCTTATATTTTTCAAAATTATATCCCGGTAATGTGTTAGAAATTACAACATAGTTTTCTCTAGAAATTTCGGCTTGCGCACTCATTTCTGGCTCATAATCATTGCCATTTTTATCTGTCGTTATAAATTTAAACCATTTTAAATAGTTAGCTGAATAAGGATTAAAGTCTCTCACATAATGTGTAATCGACCAATCACCGGCGGGATTTAAAATTGAAACTATAACATCTCTATTCCAATATGGATTTACAAAATAGTCAACTCCATTTTCTCTACCGTACCAATCATCACCCAAATAATATGCCAATTCAATCTAGCCTAGCATGTGATTAGTGTTGACATTGCTTGCTTCCTACCCCAATCGTATATTGCCACTTTGTTGTAATATTCTATTTAATTTTGAACCGTCTATATCAGACATTTTATTTGGAATATCACTTTCACCAATTTGCTCTAAATACTATTTCATTGTAAAATCAGTTCGACCCGAATTTACAGCTGTGTTTCTTAAAGCAAAAGTATCATATTCAAAACTGTAAGTCCAGTCATTATCATCTAATCTTTTATATTTTGGGAACAAAGGTATTGTTCTATCTCTGTTATAATCTATTTTAACAATTAGCCAATTATCCTCATCTAAAGGTCTGCCATATTCAGTCATTACTAAAATTTGACTTCCGCCCAAAGAGGCTAAGATGGAATATTCCTTAATACCATTTTCATCTCTGCCAATTTCATTTCCTATGTTATTAAAGTTTTCTTCATATAAAGGATTTGAATTAGCTTCTCTAGCTCTACTATATTCAAAATAGTTATTATAGTAAATTAACTTTTTAGAATTATTATATTTAGGAGTTAATATATATATTCCGCTTGATATTCCTCCAATAGGCGACACGCCGGCGAGTTGAAAATAAGAGTTTTTAATATTATAAACAGATTGAACATTACCAGATGTCTTAATCAATCCAGTCATTCCATAGTTCATTCCACTATCCTTACCACTCCAACTTATTAATGGGTTATCTGAACGATAAGTGCCACCATAATAAAATCTGTTCTCATTACTTTGTATTGCAGAAGTTTCATTTAAAATGTTATTTAAGCAAATAACTTTGTCATACCCGTGATAAGTTAAAATTCTTAAATTGCCACTTTCTGTACTTACAGTTCTAAAGTCTATATTTTCAATCAATTTTGCTGTTGAATGAATTTGATTTTCCTCCAGAAATTGATTGTAATTATCGATTTCGGCTACTGTAAAAAATGGAGGCTGTTGTAAATATAATTGTAGAGGTCCAGTCGGCAAATAACTTTTAATTGTGTAATTACTTTTAAACTCATCAAAAGACAAAGTTTTATGACAACTTGTAGAAAGTAATCCTCTATTTATTTCATGCTATTCAGCTAAGTACTGTCCAACATTATAAATTCCATTCGCATCTTTGTATCTATCAGGAAGAATGCTTTTGCGTAATTGAATTTCTAGAGTTAAATTCTAATTTAAAAGTCCATTGTTCTTTCTTTTTAAATTTAAACGTATTAGTAAACAATCTTCAGATAAAGTATTGGAATTACTATCTCCTGCGCCAGCCGGTATATTATTATTTATTATACCCTTTAACTCCATTAAATCGTCAAATTTATTAAACAATTCATTCAAAGTCAGCTCATCTATTCCATTTGATAAACTTGTCCCTTCTAAAGAAACACTTGAATTCTCACCAAAAGGATTTTTTATCATTTCTATATCGCCAGTAAAAGGAATATCTAAGAAATTTCCATCATATTTTATTTTAGAATTACTATCATAATAGAAACTGTTCTTAACATAGAAGTCCATCCATTGTACGTTCTTCATTCCAGTGAACAAAGCATGTTCATTCAAGTTAAACCATAGCATAAAAGCTAGTCTAATATCAGGAATTCCTTTTTCGCCATATTGGTATAGCATTTCTAAATATAAACTATATGGAAGTAATGATAGAACATAATTATAGAAATCCAATCGAGTTTCCTTGCCTTCATTTGCAATCGTGTCATACTCACTCAATTGCGACAAAGAATTTCTAAAATCTCTATAAACATTATTTTCGCCACCCCAGTTATTATTATCTAAGTCATTTATGAGTACAATTTGTTTTGGCGTATAAGCTGGAAATCCCCACAAGCCTTTAGATTCAAAAGCATATTGAATGCCCTGAATGTATCTCCAATAACTTAATAGTTCTCCCTAATAAAAGCCCTTTTTAATAGGACAAGTGTATATTTCTCCCTAAACTTCTATTTGCGGTGGAACTGTAGAAGAATAGTTTCTCATATTATATTCTTGTCCACTATTTTCTTCTGAAATCCAGACTGGAGTTTCAATTAGACTATTAAATTTTAAAGAAATTAGTGTATTGTCAGGAAAAATCTTGCCGGGCGAGGTGTCCATAGCATTTTCATCATCTATTAAAAAGCTTCTAGCTCTATCTTTTATTCTAAAGTACAAGGAATTGATTTTAAATTTATAGGTATTCACATCATATGTAATACTAATGTCCGTGAGAAGCTAAAGTAAACCATAATAAGTTTTCTCTTCATCTTGCGCCGGCACAATATCACTTAAAGGAAAATGATATTCATATACGCTTTTCTTATCATTCTCGTAGACACCATAAATTTCGTTGCTAAAAATTCTGCCTTGACTGTTTGTTAAATCAAAAATGACATTATCATTATCTAAATGCCCCTCTGGCCACTTTAGCTTTATATAAAAGTATGAATCTTTATTTCTGTCATAAAAATATATAGCTGGCAAAAAAACACCACTAAAATAATTCTTTTTGTAATTATTTAATCTAATTTTAGGAATTATGCATAGATTACTATTAGGATAAGTGTTAATTAAATAGCACAGATTTTCTTTTAAAGCCTCATAATCAACACCTATAATTTTTGTTTCATCACTCTATTCTTTAACTAATCCATCTGAACTATTAAAATTATCAAATTTAAGAAAATGTTCATAGGAATTATTAGGTAAGAAAAGTTCTTCAACATGAATTTTATCATATTTAGGTTTCTGACTTATCGCCGCCGCCGTCATCCATAGGTAGAAAACATTCTCCCAAAGTTGGGGCAGTTCATCTAGAATATCCTTTAATAAATCTTTTATTGGACTATTATCATCAAAAAGAAAGGAGCAAATAGCCGTTATAGTCTAACCAATTACCCAAAAATTTCTATTTAAATCCTCTACCTCAACATATCTTAAATATTTCGGCATTAGAAGTCTTAACCAATGATAAGAATCATCATCACCTTGCATTTCCGTAAATTGAAGTTCTTTATTTGAGTTCAAAACTGAAATTATTTTGTCTATACCTCTAACATGTTTATATAACTTTCCGTCTATGTTATATTGAGGTTTAACCCAAGGTGGACCTTGCGGATTAACTGTACCATCATCTTTAAAATTTAAGCCGGCATCAGCATTGGCAATATCAGACCACTAGAAATGTTCTACATCTCCATTAACTGGAATTCCATTATTTAATTTTATAGGTTCTCCATTGTCCTCAGGGTCAAAATCTTCATTGCCATTTTTATCTTCATATCTTTTATTATATTGCAAATCAAAATTATATAAAAATTTTGCAATAGCTTTATTCACGGACTCATTCCAAAAATAATCTACATTCTATTTTACGCCGGTCGGCGCAGAAAGGTCTATATTTTTATCAGTGTCCTCACCTTTAATTTTATTTTCTATTGCTTGATAAAGCTTGCTACTTTTATCTTCATCCTCAACAATAAAATCTATAAATTTATTAATGTAATATCCTACTGTTTCAAAATCCTCTTGGTGATTAAAATCTCCTTCAAAAGTACCTTCTTTTTCATTCATGAATTTTACGAAGTCTTTCCAAAAGTCTTGAATTTGATTTTTAAAATTTCCAAGGTCATCATTATTAAAACTAGAAGCCTATATATTATTTAAGAGAGCTGCAATTAAATCTTTAATATTTTCATAATTATTCATCATCAGCACCTCCATTTTTTAAGGAAAGTCTCTAGCTTATATCCTTTATCGTATCAAAGCCATTCATTGCCGCATAAGCAACGACAAATCCACCAAAAATTCCAAATACCAGTGCTGGCACAACAAATCCCATTTCCATTATTGCATAGACCAGACAAACTATAATCGCCACAATTAAAGTAACAATTTTTGTCGGAACTTTAGGTAAATAGCCTTTAACCAGTTCTACAATTATATTTGTTAGTGCCGATAATGCTCCTAACACTCCAAGCGTAGTGCCTGCTGTTAAACTAGTCAACATTTAAATCCCTCCTTTTTCTCGGATTTCTATTCTCAAAGTAGAATTAAAGAAGAAACTCTTTAATCGTTTCCTCTTATTTTCACTATTTCAATTTGAATTCTGTCAATTTGTTTACCTTGCAATCCGGCAAAGGTATTGTTATCTGCTCTTGCTATCCAAGGATAGTAATCTTGTCCTACCGCCGCTACTCTATATCTTACAGTATAACCCGGCAAGTCTTCAAGTTTAATTTGAACTGCATCTATTTTAACTCCGCCAATTCCGGCATAGCCATCAATATGATTTAAGTCATATTTATTAACCCATTTCATCCAATATGAGCCAAGCTAATGTACTCGATAAGTAAGCTTTCCTTGTGAAGTTAACGCAGCAAGACAAGTAAATGGTTTTCCTTTTATTCCAGCATAATCCTCTAAATTTTTAACAATTGGAAGCCATTTTCTTTTAGTATAAACCTAATAAAACACATCTACTTCGCTTTGCGCCGCAACGCCTAATTTTTCATAGGTTGGGTCAACTTCAACTTTCTTCTCGACTTTAGGAGTTTCCTTTAAAGTTTCTCTTGAAGTTTTGACTGCCGGCGCAACAGTAGGAGAACTGTCTTTTATATTAAGTTTTTCTTTTACTTTATTTTTAAATTCTTGCCAGTGTGGTAAAATATAAGATGGACACATTTTATATTTATTATATTGAGTATTAAGAGAATCAAGAGTTCCCTTTTTCCCATCTCTAACATTAAGCCAATAAGTATGAGTATAAAGATGGTCAATATTAAGATTGTACTTATTAAGAAGCCAAGCGGCAAGTTTAATACCATTTTCTTCTGCCTTTTTACTATCTCCAATTATCTCAATTGCAATAGTCTTCCTATTTCCATTGCCATTTCCATCTGCGGCGTGCCATCCACTTAAAGTTAGAGGTAAATTCTACCATGCGCACTCTTCATCTACATAGAAATGAACTCGAACATCTTTCATATGCCCATTAACTGTCGCTCTTGTATATTGCTCTGCAGGAGTTGTGTTACTTG
>JAEIGA010014581.1_pt1 | contig 11959 bp, 11 predicted proteins | sample 9270691 | NCBI WGS metagenome assembly JAEIGA01 (sample SAMN17057246, study PRJNA624740) | gut metagenome | biome: biome; isolation source: fecal sample | host: Bos grunniens | place: China: Xizang | collected 2019
GATCATATCGTGTATGCTCATCAGTCCGCTCCTATCCCAATCAAGACGATCAAGGCAAGCGAAGTCGGCAAAGGTCAAGGTCACTTCATAGCCTTTCTTATATGCGTATGGCTCTTCGTACAATTCTGTATCAAGAGTACCACTCCAGTACAGGGCGTTGTTCCTGTAAACATCCATCCGGACAGCACCGACCTCGACGGTGTACAGATCCACAAATTGTCTGTCATTGTCACTGATCAGTTTGAGAGTTGCTGATGAACGACGGACAGGAGCCATCTTATCTGCCTCAGCCCACTCTATCTCAAGAGGACAATTCTTCGGAAGATCAAAGAATACAGGCTCCGTACCGCCATAGCCTTCCTGAAGGATGTCTATTCTCCAAATGACACCCTTCTTTGAAGCGAAGTTTCTCTGATATCTGATACCTAAAGCCATATTATTCCACCCTCTTACGTTTTCTGTTATACTTCTCAAGCAGTCCGACAAGAGTCCTGCCCTCTATCCTGAACGTCACCTCTGACGGGCCGTCGTCATTTCCGGAATCAAGCATTCCCTTCAGTTTGCTCAAAGGAGCCACGACCTCCGGATTGTTGGATGCTCCGGAGTATTCTCCCATCAGTCCGAGTGTCGGCCCGGAGATGATACCTCCGTCCGCAAACTTCGGTATGGATGCGAGTGTCGCAACGAGACCAAGTGCTGCAGCTCCGGCCATCACCCATCCTACAACTGGAATGCTTGCACAGGAGGCTGCTGCTCCCGTCGCTGCAACAGCCGTATTTGCTGTGCATAAAGTCACCAGCTGTGGAATCAAGGCTGCGATGGAACTGAGGACATTTGCACCCCAAGACAGCCAGTCTGAAGCATTACCTTCAACAGCCCCGGACATCTGCCCCATCACACTTCCAATTGAACTGATGATCTGTCCGGCTGCTTCACCCTTGGTGGCTGCCGTAGTCATCGTTCCTGTATATTTAGACCAGGACTTAATCGCCTGTTCAATTGCTTCCTTTTCCTCTTCAGTCTGTGCGACAGCGGACATTGCCTGAAGTTCCTGAATCTTCTGCTTGGCTATATCTGCCCCGACCAGCCTTGTCTGAAGGGATATTATAATATCGCTGTTTACATCTATGTCCGGAAACATATCCGAGACCTCTACCATTGACAACGAGTCCTCGATTGCCTGTTTCTTTGCCCGATAGGCATTGATCGCTCTCTGAATCTCTGCTCTCTCAGTTTCTCCAGCTGTCTGAAGTTTGATCTCAAGAGCCTCAATACATCTTTCATAATCCTGAAGCGATACCGGATTGACCGGAACACTCAAGGCTGCAAGAGTGCTTTCAATGAGATCGATTTCAGACTGGAGTCCGCTGATGGTCTCTTGTATTCCGGCACGATCTTCAGGTGCTGCCTTTCCGAGCATCTCCTGATAATATCTCAAAGAGGCATTCAACTCATCCAAAGTCTTAGGATCTGCACTGATACCTACTGACTTCAAACTATCCTCAATGCTTTCCTTCTTTCTCTTGTATGCGTTGATCGTCTGCTGGATCTGTGCCCTCTCGGACTCTCCGGCTGTCTGCAACTGCCTTTCGTAATACGATATGACTGTCTGAAGATCTGAAAGAGACTCCACAGAGACAGGGAGGCTTAATGCCTCCAGTTCTGCGTATATTACGTTCAACTTCTCCTGCCATAGATTGATGTCACCCTGAATGGTAGCCCTCTCTTCTGCTGAAGCAAGGCTGAGTTTATTCCTCAGGTCTTCAAGTTTACTCTCAATCTCCGCAATGCTTCCAGCCATAGGAACACTGGCAGTATTGCCACCTCCGGAGGCACTTCCGGTGGAAATGCCAACGCCTGACAGGACTTCTGCAGCCTTACGTTGATACTGCTGCACAATATCAAAGTATGCATCACCAGCCTTTATTTCTGCCTGTGCAGCATTCTCATATTCGGTTGCACGACTACGTGTCACAGCAGACAAATAACTGTCATAGGCATCCTGATATATCTTTCCCTGAGTTTGAGGATCTCGTAAAGAATTGATCTCATCCGTTGATGTCGCCCCCTGAAACCTCATTCTAATGGCAGAATTTCCGCTTTGCTGTGCGTGGACAATATCCTCATCAGTTGGCTTCATAGCCTCTTCTGCAAGCATCATCTGCTCAATAGCAGCCTTATACTTCTGAGTGGCAAGTTCCATTGCTGCAGCAGCCATCGCCTTGTTTTTGATGGATTGAATGAATGCTGCCTCATTGTTGATCAGAAGATTCTCGGCATCCCTTACATCATTCACTGCGACACCAAGATCACCAAACTCCTTCTGATTTTCCTCGATAAACTTGTTCTGCTTGGAAAGGTTACCCTGAAGGGATTTCCACTCACTCTGCAGCTTTCTGTATGCCACAAGTTGTGCAGATATGCTGTTTGATACGGATGTGCGTATATTCTGCTGCTGTTCTGCCACAGCCTTGGCCTCTGCTTCCTGTGCTTCCTTCTGCTCCTTGTTTTTGCGAATAAGGGCACTTATGGCCGTAACAGCAGCCGTGATCACAACACTGGCTCCAAAGGTTACCGTCGCCAAGAAGGCATTGGCAGCTGCTGTTGACATTCCCAATGATACGGTGAGTCTGTTCTGCGAAGCCCTCCACAGATCAGTGACTTTCCTGACCGTAACGATCCTGAAAGCACTTGTGGCGTGAAGAGTATTGGCAACCTGCTGCAAGCCCATCATAACGGCCATAACAGACTGCATCTTCGTCTGCACCTCCATCAGTCTCTCATTGTCATCAGTAAACATTGAGATAATTCCTGATCCGGCAGAATAAAGGCCCATAAGGCCCTGCATTCCGTTGATTACACCGCCAATCTGAGTCGCTCCGGTAGATAGAGCCTTCTGTTCTGCTCCAGCCTCACGATAGGCTGTTGCCAGTTCCTCCATCTTGACCCTCATCGCCTCATATTCCTCCGTATTCTCTTTTCCCTCAATACGGAGCTGGGCCATATCATTACGGAGTTTCTCTATCTGTCGGCTGATCGTAGCGACAGACAGCCTGTATTCCTCCTGTGCCTGTTTCAAGGCATCAAGAGCCTGTCGTTCTGCTTCCAGTTCAGCAAAGAGGGAATCAGCCTGTTTAGAGTATCTATCCTTCATTCCACTCGTAGGCGCACTATCCCTCTTGGCAGCAAGTTCGGCATACTGCTTCTCCAGCTCTGCGATAATCTTCTTCTGCTGGGTGATCTGACCCTGAAGGTCTGCTGTTCCCCCGGCAAGATCTGCCCGGATGGAATCCAAGGCAGAAGCATAGGCAGATGCCGTTCCGGACATAGAAGCCTCAGCACCTTTCCTGACCTCGTTAAAGGTCGAAACGTTGCGCTGGCCAAATTCCGAGATGGCATCTGCCTGTGATGTGAGTTCTGTGGCAATTGCCCTCAATGCACTTGCAGAAGATCCACCCATAGAGGTAATCTCGGACACGATCTTTGACACAACTGCAGAGACCGAATCACGACCTTGAAAATCTATCTCGTATGTAACCTTCTTTGACATTATTCCCAGAGCTTCACATAATATTCATATCCTTTATCATCTTCCTGTTCTATTGCTTCATCAGGAACTTCTTTGACATTATCCGATGGCAGCGGAAAGACATCGGTCACCTTGAGGTTTTCGCTGTATGGTCTCAGACTTGACCATACTATGAAGCGAGTCTGCTTCCATTCTTCCTCGAGCAAGGCATCCTGTCGCTTCTTCCATTCGGCATATATGCTGTCAAATTGTGTGGGTGTAAGGCTTGAAAAATCTTCCACCGTCAAGCCTATACACCCGACAGCAATTCCTAACAAAACATCAATAGAGACAGGCTCTACTTTTTTTTTGGAGCAGCACCCTCCTGAAAGTCCGACACCTGATCTGCTATATCAAGAAGCAGACGGCTATACTCAAGAGAATGGAAATTGTCCACAAACTCTTCAAAAGTCATCTTGAACTCCCTGCCCGTAACCTTACAGGTATGTTTGACAACCTGATACATATACTTCAGGTTGTTCTCGGTATCTTCCGGAGCCACCTGTGTAATATCAAGTCCTGTTTCTCTCTTGAATGCGAGCATCGCTCCCATTGTCTCCTGGTAGGGGTATTCCGTGCCCCCGATGGTAATCTTTATCTGTTTCATATCTCAGTTTTGTTAGTTAATCAAAGCAGCCGGATCGCCCGGCTGCTTATTCAGTGCTACTTATCAGCCTTCTGCCGATGCTTCATCTCCACCATCAACTTTAACGGTTTCCACCTTTCCAGTATTCTCAAAAGTTACTGAATAAGTGGTATCGTCATCAGCAGGAGAATCCTCATCAAGCTGGGTGATGATGAACAAACCTGTTCTGTACTTTGTTTTCTCCTCGCCACGATGTGCATACTTCAGGCGGACAGGAGTTCCAGTCTCCCAAAGAGCGAGCATCTCGTCATAGCCGAATTCACCCTCCTTGGTGAACTTGAAGCCTTCACTTGTAACCGTTACAGCGAGTTCACTGACACTCGAATCTGACCACTTTCCGTCATTAGAAGCCTCCTTTGTGGCTCTCTTCTTCGTGGTGGCCTTATTGCTGATCTTACAAGATTTCGAGTGGCCAAGCGGAGTTGTGTCTTCGGTAGCGAACAGGATCATATTACTACCGTGAACATATCCTTCCTTTCTCATACTTTCCTAAATTTTGAAATTAGACCTTTGATGAATGTTCCGACAACCGTTCGATTCCAGAGGAACTTAGCCAATATGCTAAGTGCTATCCCCAAAACAATTCCGGCAAACAACCATTTGTGCCATACGGAGGGTGGCTTCTGCGTGACCTCCTCCTGTGCAGCTGCTGCCTCACTTGCCTGAACGGCAGTCTCAAGGTCTGCAACCCGATTATAAGCACCTGTGAGTTCTGCGGATAAGGAATCTATTGTCTGTCGTTGTCGGAAGACCTGACTCTCATAGTACAGGCACTTCCTGCGGATGCTGTCACACGCTCCCTTGATCTTTACATTATCATTATCAACCTTGGTCGCTTCGACAGAAGACCGTCCTTCCTCTGCTCTATAACTTGCACCCTCCGGAAGATCAAGGAGGCTCTGAATCGGTATTGTCATCTGCGACTCCTCGTATGGTATCGCCTCCGATTCCTCCTTGATCACTTTCGTCGAGTCCAGTGTCCTCTCCTGAAGCATTCGCTCCAGTCTTGCGGACTCTGCTCTTACCTGCGAATCGAGCTGGGATAATCTGATCTCTTCCTGCTTCAGCAGTTCCGCTGTCGTTAAATACTGCTTTTTCGATGCGCACGACACCATCAGAAGTGCGACGAGAAGCAGCGGTATTCCCCTGATTAAATTTCTCATTGTTTTTCGCTTTTAATAGTTTGTTTAACTGATCAACCTTCTTGTTTAGTTCATCGATCTTTTGGGCCATTATTTCCTGATTGGCAAGAAGCTGGGCATTGTGAAGTCTCAGCCTTGCGTTCTCCTCCTGCGAGATGGTATATTTATCAAGTGTCTCTGTGTACTTTGCAGTCAGCAGATCTATCGAATTCTGCAAGTCCTTCAGGAAGTCATTTCTGCGCTTCTTTCCGGTGACCAGCCAAGTCACGAGTGAACTTATAAAACCACTCGGCAGTGCCCACATCAATATTTCCTTAAGAACTTCCATTTTTCAATACACTTTCAAACTTTATTTAATCCCTATCTCTTTGAGCCACGTTTGAACATCAAATGAAGGACAGTCTTTCGCTGCAAGTTCTCGATGTCCTACTATGGCCACATCAGGATATTTCTTATGGAACTCCAAGACATACTTCTTGAGTGCTTCCTTCTGTGCGAGGGTGCGAGTGTCCTTGGCACGGCCTGACCTGAGACCGCCTACATACACAATGTGCCGGGATGTGGAATTGTACCCTTTTGCCCCATTGGTAATCTCCCAAGGATCCACATTCGCATCTTCGTTATTATTCACCAACCGCTCCACAGACCCATCAAGATGAATCATATCTGTGTATCCGACCTGTTTCCATCCATTGCCTTTCGGCTCAGGATCAGTATGCCAGTGCCGGATCTCTTCAGATGTCACCCTTCTACCAGCTTCGGTAGCGGTGCAATGAATCACCAGTCTTAGGAGCTTGGCCATTTAGTCCTCCTTTTTCTTTGGAGACTTCTTGGTAGCCTTCTCTGCGTCTGAAGGAGCCTCATCTGTGTCAGAAGGGGCATCACCGGAAGGATCCTCTGTACCGTTCTGAACATCGGCATCCTGCTGCTCGTTCTGAGTCTCAGGATCTCCGTTGTTCTGTCCGGCTGCCGGATCCTCTACTGTTGATCCAGCATCTTCTCCCTGATTGTCTCCCTGATCATCTGAAGGAGCGTTGTCTTTCGTCCCGGTCTCATCCTCGTCGTCGGGATTCTCATCCTCTACAACTTCCACGAGGCCACGAGACACAAGATTTTCGACTCTTTCGGTTTCGTCAGTATGAAGAATGTCCCCAACCTCATACTTGATTGAGCGGTCATATTTGTCCGCAAAATGTTTCAGAACTTTGAGTTTCATATTACCTCCTTACTTTTGATTAACCGACATCCTCAGAGTTGTCGCAGATGGTTATCGCTTCATCCCAAGCGATCTGCGTATCTGCCTTCAAGAGGATCTTGATGAAGTAGAGTTCGCTTGCGTTGGATACTTTCTCCACCTGCACGCAGTCAAAGTCTGATGCAAGATTGACGGCAGCAAAAAGGTTAGACTTCTGCTCATCAAGCGAACAGAGTGTTCCCATAATAACACCATCTGGCCAGCCCTCAAGAGGAACAATCCTGTGACCCTTGAATCTCTCCGGATTCTTCTCAGTAGGTGCAGCACCCTTGTTGACAAGATCTGTGATCTCATCGTCGTAGGCATCAGCATCTGCTGAAGACATCAGGAATACGAACTCAGGCTTGTTTCTGATGACAGACTTTGTCTTGTTCCATACAGCACGAAGTCTCTTGATCTGACTGTTCTCGGCGCATTCAACCTTGACTGTCTTTTCTGCTGCAAGAGCACGAGTAAGAACACCGTCAAAGTACTGACCTTCTGCATCGCCCTTCACACCAGAGATGAACTCAACACCGAGTTCAGAGCCAAGCTGGGTGAGAACTCCATTAACGAGCGTAACCTTTACATCGTCCGGCAACTGCTCAAAAAGAAGATTTCCTGTAGGCTGGTACTTCTTCCAAAAATGCTCGAACAAAGTCGGGTCAAATTCGAGGTAAACCATTGCGTCCTGAGGATGAAGACACCTCTCATCAATATTGAGATCTCCTTTGGAGTTCGCTGATGTAGGATTCTTCTTTCTCTTCTGAAGGACTTTGGTGAGCTGGAGACGTGGAATGGCAAGACCATCCTGAATGCCGACCTTAATACAGATCAGACCCTTCTCAAACAACTCATTTCCGGTGGCAGCCTGAACGAGAATGCTGTCCAGCACTTCGCCAGCATACCTTGTTGTGATAGTTGGATTTGGCATAGTTAAATAGATTTAAGGATTAAACGAGTTTTGCTTTTACCTCGGTAGTTCTTGCGTGCATCTTCTCGGCCAAGGTCTGCTTGCCTTCGCCTCCCTGATGATTGACAACTACCTTCCTTGTAGGCTTGAGCGAAGCGAGGATCTTACGAGCGTAGTCAGCCTGATCGGACATAAGCATCGCTTCATAAGCAGCACGCTCTGTCTCGTTGATGCGTCCGTCAAGAACAGCATCATTTACGGTGTCCTTGACCTCTTTCTCCAGTGCATCCTTCTGCTTCTTCTCAAAAGCATCTACCTTGGTCTTAAGAGCGTCACGCTCCTGTGCCTTTGCGTGGATCTCGGTAAGACGATCCATAATTGCCGACTCATCCGCACAATTGACGAACATCGGCAGTTTCCTGAGTTTCTCTAACATTGGATTTTCATTTTTATGTAAAACATCGGTTATGTAGCAAGCCGTGTACTTCTCACATCTCTGAACATCAGTCAGGCAGTCCTCGAAGTTTACCTTCCTCGTATCATCAAAGATCTCATCGACGAATCCGAGGTCAAGAGCCTCCTGCGCTGTCAGCCAGTGGTCAGCACCATCCATATACTTTTCCTTGATCTCATCTACAGACATACCTGTACGGTTGGCATAGATATCACACAGAATGTCCTCGATCTGCTGCAGCTGATCTATGTAACTCTTCAACTGATCAGCATTGCCATATACGCCACCAGTAGGACGGTGGAGCATCATCCTCGCATAACGGCCCATCTTGACCTTACGGCCACATCCGGCAATGAACGAGGCGGTGCTGGCTGCAATGCAGTCAATGTAGATGGTAATGTTAGCCTTGGCCTGACGAATCGCATTAAAGATTGCAATCCCGGCAGCAACCTCACCACCGACTGAGTTGATACGGATATCTATGTTCTTGTAAGTGTTGTCGGCCTCCATAATCTGAGTAACGACATCCTGTGCTGTGACATCGGCATAAGTGCCGATCTCACCGTACATCAGTATGCAACAGGTGTCTTTCTCCGGGCCAGCAATGACATTGAATATACTCTTCATTTCGCTTGTTTTTCCGCAAATTTGAGGGAGGTTTTTCCTCTCTGCAAATCGGGAAGTTATAGCGCCCTTCTACAGCGGTATAATGCCCGAAAAAACGGGCACTATACCAGACCGATTTGGTAAGCACCTATTTGTCAGTCAATTTTGCACAAAGCAAATAGATGTATTATGGGAAAAAAGAAATCCAACAGCACGCAAGAGTGGGCAAAGGCAATGTACATAAACGAGAACAGGACTCAGCTGGAGATCGCTGAAGCCTGCGGTGTAACCCGTCAGACCGTCGCCCGGTGGATCAAGCAGGGCAAGTGGGAGGAACACAAGGCATCAATAACGATGTCACGTTCCGAGATCATCAAGAACTTGCAGATGCAGATAATGGACATCAACAAGGCTATTGCCGACAGACCGGAAATGGAAAGACACGCCTCTCCGTCGGAAATACACGCAATAACCCAGTTGACTGCAGCCATCAGCAAACTTGAGACAGAACTGGGTATCCACGAAATCGTAAATGTAGCACAGGACTTCATCGCCTTCATCCGCAATCTTGGAGACCAGGAGGTGATAAAGAAGTTCGTTCCACTGTTCGACCTGTACATTAAATCCAAACTATAATGAAGGAAAAAGACAGAAAGGCCCTAAAAGAATGGGAGGAGATCAAAGCCTCCATACTGAACGCCACTACCATTGATTCCTCTCTCTCACCCTATGAGATAGAGAAGAAGAGGCAGTGGCTTGAAGCACATCCTATCGAATGGATGAAGTACTTTTTCCCTCACTATGCCAAGTGTGAATTCGCAGACTTCCAGCGTAAGGCCATCAAGAGGCTCATAGATAACCCCGAATGGTATGAAGTCCTGTCTTGGAGTAGAGAGCTGGCAAAGAGTACCATCGTTATGATGATCACTCTGTACCTTGTGCTGACCGGACGTAAGAAGATGGTCATACTTGCTGCAGCCACTCAAGATGCAGCCATCAGACTGCTTGCACCATATAAGATCAATCTCGAAAGCAATCAGAGACTGATTCAATTCTATGGTGAACAGGAGACCTTTGGCGACTGGTCTGAACGCCAGTTCAAACTCAAGTGTGGTGCAGCCTTCTTGGGAATAGGTGCTGGAGATGCTCCACGAGGTGTCCGTAACGAGGCTGTCAGACCCGATCTGATCCTGTTGGATGACTTCGACACTGATGAATCGGTACTCAATCCGGATGTCCTTGACAAAAAGTGGGACTGGTGGGAAAAAGCCCTTTATCCGACACGTTCGGTATCCGTTCCTCTTGAGATCATCTTCTGCGGTAACATTATCGCAGAGGACTGCTGCATCACAAGAGCCGGAGCAAAAGCAAACAATTGGGATGTGGTCAACATCAGGGATGAGAACGGCAGAAGTACTTGGCCGGAAAAGAACTCGGAGGAACAAATTGACACTGTCCTCTCAAAGATAAGCACCAAGGCTGTTCAGGGAGAGTACTTCAACAATCCTATTGTCGAAGGCAAGATCTTCGGGCCTCGCAAGTGGGGCAAGATCCCTAAACTGACAAAGTTCCCTTTCCTGACCATATATGCCGACCCTACGCAGAGTGAAGCCAAGGGAACAGCCAAGAACAAGAAGGGATCAATGAAGGCAATCTATCTCCTTGGAAAGATAGACCGCACGCTGCACGTCATCAAGGGATTCCTTGGAAAGATGACCACCGCAGAGTTCATAACCCACATATTTACCTTGTATGACTATTCACAAAGACAGGGTAATGTTCCAGTCTATATCGTGATCGAGAACAACTCCCTTCAGGATCCTTTCTTCAAACAGGTATTCAAGCCGAAGTTCGCAGAGGAGAATAAGAAACGAAACCTCAGCCTTACCATCAACCCGGATGAAGAGCGAAAGACAGATAAGGCTGTCCGTATTGAAGCCAACCTTGAGCCTTTGAACAGGGAGGGACTCCTTGTGCTGAATGAAGCAGAAAAGAACGACCCTAATATGAAGCTGCTGGATGAAGAGTTTACATACTTCACTATGAGCCTGAAATTCCACGCTGACGGAATTGACTGCTGCGAAGGTGGTAACAGATTCATTGATGAGAAGATGGTCAAACTCCGTCCGGGCATAACCGTATCAAGGAAAAGAATGAGCAAACGTAACAAACACAGATTATAATATGTCAAAGTTCATCAATCCGGAGGACTATGAAGCCTCCATCCATCAGGAGATACTTTCAGACCTGATCCGCAACGATCAGGAGATACTGGAGATATGTGAAGACCAAGCCGTAGAGGAGATGAAGGGTTATCTCTCCGGACGGTATGACTGCAGCAAGATCTTCGGTGCTGTCGGAGAGGAACGCCATCCTCTTGTACTGATGATGGTAAAGGATATCGCACTTTATCACATCTTCTCAATCCACAATCCGAGGAATATGTCCGAGATCCGAGTGAACAGGTACGAACGAGCCTGTCAGTGGATGAAGGACGTACAGAAAGGGGTTGTGTCAGTTCCGGATCTTCCGAAACTTGAAACTGAACAGGCTGCTGCCACAAGCCTTGTGCAGATCCGCAGCAACAAAAAACGCATAAACCACATCTGATATGTCAAAGAAGAATACAAAAAAGAAACAGGCTGGCAATGAGAAACTCATTACCACAGGAGGTCGGTTTGGAAGCAACAAGCCGACCATCATACTGACTGCCCCACGCAGAGGTGGGCTCGGAGTGGAAGACTACCTGTCTGCCATCAAGTCCGCAGAGATCATCGACCATCCAAGGCGTGTCAAGCTGCTGGATATGTATCAGGATGTCAAGACCGACAGCCACGTGTTCTCGGTACTTCGTAAGCAGAAGGCAGCCATCCTTTCGACACCTATCGTCTTTATGAGAGACGGAAAGGTTGATGAGAAAATGCAGGAACACATTGATTCCCCTTGGTTCAGCAACTTCATTGAAGACATCATCGACAACGAATGGGAAGGAGCCGGAGGCTCGCTCTTCCAGTTCTTCAGGGAGCCTAACGGGTGGATCAACTACCAACTCATTCCAAGGAAGCACGTTGACCCTATCAACAAGCTCATCCTCCGGGAACAGAGTGCCACCAGCGGAGAGAGCTGGGAAGATTTCGACAACCTCCTTCATATCGGAAATCCAAGGCGTATCGGCAATATGGCCGTCCTCGCTTTTTGGGTAATCCTCAAGCGCAACAATGTAGGAGACTGGGCAGAACTGGGTGAACTCTTTGGCCGACCTCTCCGTACTGGAGAATATGATGCCTTCGATGATGAGGCAAGAGAGAAACTCATCGAGGATCTTTTCAATATGGGTGGTGCTGGAATCTTCATTCATCCGACAGGAACAAACATCGACTTCAAGGAAGCTGCAAA
>JAEIGA010014582.1_pt1 | contig 11959 bp, 8 predicted proteins | sample 9270691 | NCBI WGS metagenome assembly JAEIGA01 (sample SAMN17057246, study PRJNA624740) | gut metagenome | biome: biome; isolation source: fecal sample | host: Bos grunniens | place: China: Xizang | collected 2019
AAATCTTCAAAACCGAAGGAAGAATTGATTGTCTTGTGAACAATGCGGGCATTGTATACAATCGCAAAATTGGCATGATCACACGTGATGAGACCGAACGTATGTTCCTTGTGAACGTTATTGCGGCTTTAGAACTCATACAACTTGTTAGCCGTCTTATGGCCCGCAATGGGGGAGGCAGTATTGTGAACATCGCTTCCGTAACTGCCGTGCTCGGCTCACCTGGACAAGTTGCTTACTCTGCAACAAAAGGTGCAATCATCTCTATGACTAAATCTGCAGCCAAAGAATTGGCTGCACAAAACATTCGTGTGAATGCGGTTGCACCTGGTATTGTTAAAACAGAACGTTTTGCAGAGTTATACGAAGATAATGGCGAGAAAATTGATACACGAATCCAACGTATTGCTTTAGGGAGACTTGGTACACCTGAAGACATCGCTCATGCGTGCGCATTCCTTGCATCAAATAGAGCAAATTATATATCTGGACAAATTCTTGGCGTAGATGGTTGCGCTTCTATATGATGATTCTAGGACTACAAAATATTAACCCACAACGCATTGCCGCTATTGATTCTAATGGAGCAGGATTGCGCTATGCAGATATTAGCCATCTTTCGCAACATATCACATCAATTATTCCTACACGCTCGCTATGTTTCCTCCTCGTAGAAAACAACATTGGTGGCATTGCATGGGTCATGAGTATGTTAGATGGTCGCCAATTAGTGCCACTTATACTCAACGTTAAGACGGAGGATACATTGTACCAACGATTGCTAGACACGTATCAACCCACCTATATCTGCGCCCCAAATCATTTTGCGGTGCAAGGTGAATTCATTGACTGTCAATACGAATATACATTGACCAAAATATCCAACGCCACAACAACCCTTCACAACGAACTTTCCCACCTGCTTCCTACTTCGGGCAGTACAGGTAGCCCAAAACTCGTTCGTCACAAATACGACAACATTGAGGCAGCAGGATTGAATATTTCCACATTCTTCGAGTTAAAAGAAACGGACCGCCCGCTTATGGTACTCCCACTCTACTACACCATGGGATTATCCATGGTATTCAGCCACTTACGAGTTGGTGCTACCATTCTTATCACAGGGCTCAGCATGACCGATATCAATTTCTGGAAATTTCTAAAGGAACAACAAGCCACCTCGTTTACAGGTGTCCCATATAGTTTCCAAATCCTCAATCTCATGCGCTTCTTCCGAATGGATCTCCCACATCTTGAATTACTTACACAAGGTGGAGGGAAGATGCCTACCGATCTCAATATCAAGTTTGCAGAGTATTGTCGAGACAAAGGCAAACGTTGGATTGCCACTTATGGACAATCAGAATGTACAGCACGCATGGCATATCTACCAGCAGAATGGGCACTTGATAAAGTGGGAAGTATCGGTATTGCCGTTCCGAACGGAGAACTTTCTCTCATTGATACCGAGGGTAATCCTATCACCTCCCCTCATATAGAAGGCGAGATGTGCTATCGTGGCAAAAACGTCACCATGGGCTACGCTCGCGAGTTAGCAGACTTAGCTTTAGGTGATGAGCGAGACGGATATATCCGCACTGGCGACCTCGCCTACTTTGACGAAGATAGTTGCTACTATATCGTCGGTCGCATGGGTCGCTTCCTCAAACTTTTTGGTATGCGTGTGGGACTCGACGAATGCGAACAAATCATACAAACCAATTGCGGCATTGAGTGCGCGTGCGTGGGTACAGATGAGAAAATGCTCGTATATATCACCCATACCGACAAACAAAACGAAGTCAAAGATACTCTTGTACAAAAAACGCACATTGTAGCAACATCTTTCGAGATTCGTATCATTGCTGAAATTCCAAAGAACGAAGCTGGAAAAAAATTATATAGCAAACTTAATAATAAATAAAATATATGACAAATCTAGAAAAATACAATGCCATTTTTACTGAAGTATTTGGCGCAACAGCAGAGCAATTAGGAGATAACTACAGTAAAGAGAACATCAGCGAATGGGACTCTGTTCATCAATTGAATATTATCTCACTCATGGAAGAAACTTTCGACCTGATGCTAGACCCTGAAGACATTATGGCTTGTAATAGTTACAATGCGGGCAAAGAAATACTCAACAAAAATGGTATTGAACTTTAAATTTATTTATTACATCAACAATTTTAGCGATTTCATAAAAAAAATTTAAAGCAATGAATATTTTGTTCTTAACGATGGTACAAATGTTAGATATCAACAACAATGGTATCTATACCGATTTGATGCGTAAATTCGCCAAAGAAGGACACAATGTATACATCGCAACACCTGTACAACGAAGAACAAAACTTAGCACCCATCTCCGAAACGAAAACAATGTACATATTTTGGGTATCAAAACTTTAAATGTTTCAAAAACAAACGCAATCGAACAAGGTATAGGACAAATACTGTTAGAATCACAGTTTAAATCTGCCATTTCCAAACATTGGGGTGGTATTTCATTTGACCTAATACTTTATTCTACACCCCCTATCACATTCACTAATGTGATTAAATTTCTCAAAAAACGAAATCCTAAAGCAATCACATACCTATTATTAAAAGACATTTTCCCACAGAATGCTGTGGATCTTGGATTACTAACAAAAACAGGCATAAAAGGCATCCTCTATAAATTTTTCCGGAAAAAAGAGGAAGAACTATACAAAATATCTGATACTATCGGATGTATGAGTCCTGCTAATGTCGAATACGTACTAAAACATAACCTGAACATTCCTGCACACAAGGTAGAAATTGCTCCTAATAGTTGTGAATGTATTACTAATACGGAGAAAGTAGAAAAAAATAGTATCCGACAGAAATTTAACCTACCTTTAAACAAAACGATTCTCATATATGGCGGAAATCTTGGAAAACCACAAGGAATTCCGTTCCTACTCGAATGCTTAAAAGCAAATAGCGAGCACAAAAAATGTCATTTCGTTGTAATCGGTAATGGAACTGAATATAATCGACTAGAGGCTTGGGTTAGTTCTGCTAAACCGTCTTCGGTTTCGTTATTCAAAAGTTTACCAAAAAACGAATACAATGAATTAGCAAGTGCATGCGATGTAGGGTTAATCTTTTTGGATTATCGTTTTACCATACCGAATTATCCTAGCCGCCTGTTATCTTATTTAACTAATAAAAAACCTATTATTGCTGCTACAGATGAAAATTGTGATTTAGGTTACATCGCAGAAAAAAATGGTTTTGGTTATTGGTGTCCTAGCAACTCTGTAGAAGCATTCAATTGTGTTGTAGATAAAATCTCAGTATCGAATTTAGTCGAAATGGGAGAACGAGGATACTATTTTTACAACAACAATTACACCATTCAACACACTTACAATTCTATAATGAGTCACTTTAACAATTATGTATAAAAATTTCATCAAACGCTTTTTAGACTTTACTATCGCATTTATAGCACTAGTCTGCCTATCTCCTATATTGCTGATTGTAAGTATATGGTTACACTTCGCGAACAAAGGCGCGGGAATATTCTTTACACAAGAACGACCTGGTAAAGATGCGAAAATATTTCGTGTCATCAAGTTCAAAACAATGACTGACGAACATGACATCAACGGAAAATTATTACCTGATTGTCAAAGACTTACCAAAGTTGGTCGCTTTATACGATCCACTTCATTAGACGAACTTCCTCAGCTCATCAATGTATTAAAAGGAGATATGGCACTGATTGGACCGAGACCTCTCCTGGTAAAATACCTACCAATCTACACCGCTACACAGATGCGTCGTCATGAAGTACGACCCGGCATTACAGGGTGGGCACAAGTTAATGGGCGCAATGCAATTACTCACACAAAAAAATTCGAATACGATGTATGGTATGTTGATCACCTCTCTTTCGCATTGGATATTAAAATAATTTGCATGACTATCAATAACGTCATTCACCGCAAAGACATTTCCACTGCGGGGCAAGCAACGGCTCCAACTTTTGATGGCACAAATTAAATTTTACCATAAAAACAAAAAAAGATTTGTTTATTTCAAAAAAAAATCGTACCTTTGCACGCTTTTTTGGTTCTAATTCAAATTAGCTAGTATTAAAACAGCGAAATAAATAACAAAAATATTATGGCAGCATTACAATCTATTAGAAATCACGGCACCATTCTACTCATTGTAGTAGGTGTAGCTATGTTAGCATTTATCTTGGGCGATTTCCTAAGCTCAGGAAGCACTATCTTTAACAGAAATCGCGATAAAGTTGCTACTATCGCAGGACACAAAGTAAGTTACGAGGAGTACAACAACGCTATTGAGCAATTTACCTTTGCCTACGAACAACAAGGTAACAATAGTGAAGATTTGAACTACATTGTTCGAAACGATGTTTGGCAATCTTTACTAACAAAATACGCCCTTGAAGAGCAAGCTGAGGCGATTGGAATGGTAGTTACAGATAATGAATTAAGTAATTACATCTTCCAAACATACCCTCACCTAGCAGAGTTGGTAACTACTCTGGAGCAAGAGCCTACTACTCCTGAAGAAGAAACTAGACAAAACCAATTGCAAGCATATTGGAATCATATAGAAAAGCAACTCTACCTAGAATATCTGAGCAACAAGTACACCGGATTATTCAGCAACATGATGACTGCTAATAACTTAGATGCAAAATATGCTTTCAACTCTAGCAAAGAAACAGTGGATGTACAATACGTACAACAGCCATACTATGCCGTTGCTGATGAGGTAGTAACAGTTACAGAGAACGATATCAAGAGTTTATATGAGCAAAAGAAAAATGCATACAAACAAACTCTCGAGCAACGCAACCGCACCATTGAGTACGTAAGTATTCCTATCAATCCTTCTAATGACGATATCGCTGAAACAGAAGCCTTTGTCAATAGTATCCTTGACGATTTCCAAACCAAAGAAGATGTTTCTTCAATTATAAACAGTTACTCTTCTATTAAATTCAATGGCGATTACTCTATTGAGACAATCCCTGCTGAATACAAAGATTTTGCATTTCGCAAAGATGTAAAAAAAGACGATTGTACTGAATTGACTTTCAACGACTACACCTATTCTATCGCGCGCGTAATTGAATGCGGATATAGCAAACCTGACTCAGTGAATCTAATCGCTTTAGCAGGAGGACAAGTCGCTGAAGACCAAGCTATTGGATGGATTAAAGCTCAAGATTTATTACCAGAAATTGCAGAGCCAGCATTCAATGGAAAAGCTGGAGAAGAATTTGCTGTAACACTTGGCGAAAACGAGCAAAAATTTAGAATTGAAGAGATCAGTCCTGCAACTCCTAAAGTTAAGGTAGCAATCCTGTCTATCAAAGTTAATCCTAGCGCTGCAACATACGAGTCGTTGCTCGCTAAAGCAAGACAATTTGCGGCTACTAACAACAACGCAACCGCTCTGCACAAAGCAGCTATTAATGAAGGATATAGCACAACTCCTGCAAAGTTGCTCAAGAACTCTTACAAAGTAGAAGGCTTAGGAAATAGCCATGATATTGCAAAATGGGCTTTCACTGCGCAACAAGGTCAAGTAAGCTCAGTTTATACATGTGGAGAGCAATATGTGATTGCTGCATTAACACAAATAAATGATGGCGAATATGCTTCATTGGAGTCTGTCCGTGACGCGATTACACGTGAAGCTATTAACAACAAAAAAGCTGAATACATCATCAAACAACTCAAAGATGTAAACACCTTAGAAGCTGCTGCTCAATTATTTGAAACAGAAATCAAATCCGAGACTGGCGTCTCACTATCCAATGACCAATTCGGAACATCTGGTTTAATCGAACCTGCTGTTATCGGTACTGCATTATCATTGGAGGCTAATAAAGTATCAGCTCCTGTAAAAGGTACAGAAGGCGTATATCTACTTTGTGTGAGCGAAAAGACAATGGCAGAAGGAGAGTTTAATGCTGAGCAAGAAATTGCAAACTTGAACTTCTATAAACCATATTATGTTCCTGCACAACTTATGAATTACACCACTGAAAAAGTTGCTGTGGAAGACAATAGAGCACAATTCCAAAACTAATAACCAATTACATAGAAGGTTTCAAAAATCACCGAGCACGCTCGGTGATTTTTATTTTCTTACCTCTTCATCTAATATCTCATAAACCTCATTCACACACTAAAGACCAACCTTGTAACCAATATATTTATCGCTAAATTTCTACAATCCAACAAATAAATAATTAGTGATTAGTTAGTCATTAATTAGTTATTCGTTAGTTATTCGTTAGTTATTTTCCTACTTTTAAGCCATTTTTATATAAAATATAAACTATAGGTTGCAAATCTGCATTTTTTTTTGTAACTTTGCAGCGAATTACAATAAGTATAATAACTAGTATCTAATGCACATGAAAAAAAATCTACTACTTTTAGCATTATTCACATGGAGCATGAGTAGCATGGCTCAACACGGGACTATCAATATCCAAACCAACTTAGATAGTACAGTCATTCTCCAATATGCTATTGATACATTGGATAGCTATCAAGTGGGACCTGGTATCGTATACACCCGCTTTGATATTACCGACTCTAAGCAAACCAGACACTGCTATATATATGAAGTGGACCTTACTAATCCATACAATCAAGTAGAAGAAAGCCATAGCACGACGATGGGTAACACAGAGCGCATGGCAGACGCCCATGTGCGTCTAGACGCTCCTGGCCATCGTTCAATAGGTTCTGTTAACTGTAATTTTTGGATCGTTTCTACACAAGATGAAGGTAAATACAATAACCTTACTGGTGTGCCATGCACAGGTCAAGTAAGAAATGGCAAGATTGGCACCAACATTACAAACTGGAATATTGGCCATGGAGAAGTATGGCTCGATAGAAAACAAGATATTGGTTATCTCATGATTGACGACCAAAAGAAAGCACATATTGACCAATATTCATGGGATGCTCATTTGGCTATTGGAGACCAAGCCATGCCTATCTACGAAGTCAACCGCAATCGTAACAACCCTGGCGACAATGACCTCGTGATGTTCAACTCGGACATGGGAACAAAAACCACACTTACAAAAGCACAAATAGACGCTCGCCTTGGAACAGATGTACCTATGATTGAAGTTGTTGTCAAACTAGAACAAGAATGGGCAATCAATCAACATTTATTCGCAGAGGTTGTAAGTATCAACACGAATGGTGGCACAAAAATAGAAGATGGATACGCCGTTTTCCGTGGTCGGGGCACCGGAAAAACATTTCTTGAGACGGCCAAAGTAGGAGATAGAGTACAATTTATCATTGGTATGTATGAATCTTACCTAGGTACACGTCCAAACATAAAACACCTTAGCGCTGGCAACTGCTATGTAATGAACGAAGGAAAACTCACAATACGTAACTGGAATGAGGATTACAATAATAAGAACTACCCTCGTACTGGTTTTGGCGTTAGCAAGGACCATAACACACTTTGGTTAATGGTCATGGAGAAACCTGGCATGTACACCCATGAAATGGCTTCTATTCTTCGCCACTTCGGAGCTTGGGAGGCTGCAGGTGCTGATGGTGGAGGCAGTGCACAGTTCAACCTTGGCGGGCAAATCATCAATCCAACCACCGAGGGTGTACCTCGAGCAGTCGGAAATAGTATTTTCCTCTTCTCTACAGCTCCAGATGATAGTACGGTGGTTGAAATGCGCACAAGATCTACATCCTTACGATTACCTAAATATGCAGCAATTAAACCAGATTTCTTAGGCTACAACCAATATGGTTTATTGATTGATAATAAGTTACAAGGAGTTAAAATGACATGCGATCCCGAAACGGGCTACATTACAGAAGATGGACAGTTTGTATGTTTAGGCAATGGAGTTCTAACTGCCACATACGACCAAGCATCACTACCAATAGAAATAGTTTTAGTCCAAGATGGAAATCCATCATTGCGTCTAGATAGCGTATTAATATCTAACCAAACCAAATACGAAATCGAAATCAACGGAAACGTGGATGGAAAAGAATTCACCTTTCTACCATCGTCTGTAGAATGGTCCGTTGCAGATCCTACTATTTGCGAGATTAATGAAAATGGCATCTTAATTGGTTTGGCGGATGGTAGTACTGATATTACTGGCATTTTAGGAAATTCTACACTACACATGAACGTACAGGTGCAGACTGTGGATAAGACACCATTATGCTGGGAAGATATGATTGAGGTTGAAAACCGTTGGATATTGAAAACAACCTCATCCAATTGGAATACAGCATTCTACAATGTGAATGGACAAGCGGAATTATATCTCAACTACACTAGTGGACGCCAACCACACATTACTCTAGAGGCAGATACCATACTCTATTCAACTCCTAAAGGTTTGGAACTTCGCATGATTCCTGAAGGTGAGTTAATTGAAAAGATCACGATTGCACTCAAAGCAAATAATGCAAAAAGTGCACTAAATCATAATTTCATAGACATTGCTGCGGGACAGACGAATAGTTTATATGTCAATTTGGACCATTTATTTAGTGTAACTAACGATCCGGCTATATACCCTATCACATTGGATTTCATCAAATTCACTTTGAATGCTAAAGCTGCAAAACAAGAATATCACATGCCAATTGAAGGAATTTTTCTACATTATGGAAATGACAATGCAGAAACGAATGTAAGCGCTACACCTGTACTTCAGGATTCCAAAGTACAAAAACTTCTATATAACGGACAATTAATAATTATTAATAATAACAAAATTTACAACATTTTAGGTCATGAAATCACTGAAAAGTATTAATCCTTGGTTGTGGGTACCTACCTTGTATTTCTTGGAGGGTATTCCTTACTTCTTGGTAAACAACCTTTCTATGGCTATGTTTACCAATTTGGGTGTGCCTAACGGCGAAATGTCTTTCTTCACTACATTGCTTTATTTCCCTTGGGCATTAAAGTTCTTGTGGGCTCCATTTGTAGATCTTATTAAAACAAAACGTTGGTGGTTCATCACCATGCAATTCCTTATGTTGGGATTGGCGGTACTAACCATCTTCTCCATTCCTCAACCAGATCCTGCCACTATTGCTGCGATGGGCACTGAAGTAAGATTATTTACTGGTGTGTTAATCGCATTTATCATAATGGCTTTTGCATCTGCAACTCATGATATCGCTGCGGATGGTTTCTATATGCTAGCACTTAAACCTGGTGTTCAGGCAGAGATGATCGGTTGGCGTAGTGTTTTCTATCGTCTCAGCAATGTATTCTGCAACTCTGCGCTCATTGCTATCCCAGGTATTATCTACGATTGGACTAAAAAGCAAGGACATGAAAGTATGCCTTTCGCATGGCAAGTTACCATCGGTATCATTGCTGCAATATTTATAATTATGGCGATCTGGCACATGTTCTACACTCCACGTCCAGATTCTGATAAGCCTAACGAGGATATCAACGCAAAGAAAATCATTGCAGACTTCGGTCAAGCCTTTTCTACTTTCTTCAAGAAACCAGCACTTTGGGTTGCCATTCTATTTATGCTTCTATATCGCTTACCAGAAGGATTCTTGCTTAAGATGCTCTATCCTTTCCTCTTCGCAACACGAGAAATGGGAGGTTTGGGTATGTCAAACCAAGAATTTGGTATAGTTTACGGAACTTTTGGTGTTATTTTCTTACTAATTGGCGGCATTCTTGGTGGAGCTTTCATTTCACGAGTTGGTTTGAAAAAAGCTTTCTGGTGGATGGCACTTGGCATGACTTTACCATGCTTAAGTTTTGTTTACCTTAGCGAATTCATGCCTACTAATATGATTAACATTGCAATAGCTATTGCCATCGAGCAATTTGGCTATGGTTTTGGATTCACTGCCTACATGATGTACATGATGTATTTCTCTGATGGAGAATACAAAACTTCACACTATGCTATTTGTACAAGTTTCATGGCTTTAAGTATGATTCTTCCAGGTTTAGGTGCTGGTTACATCCAAGAAGGAACAAGTCCTAATCAAAAAAGCATCACATACACAGTCAACGATTCAATTTCTCTATCTGCTCCAATTGGATATGATAAAGATATGCTCTACTTTAATGGTTGGGCCACAATCACTAAGGATAGCGCAGGAAATCTCGTTGAACAATTAGTTGCAAAGCCATCAGATACAATTGTTGTAACTAAAAACCAAAATCTGTTTGCAAGTTTCAGTGATATGAAATTTATAAAATATAGTATTGAATTTAAAGAACCAAGTAAAAATACTGTACTTTGTGATTTCAAGGAGCTATATCAAACAGAGCAGTTGGAGATGCCAGTAAATACATCTAGCGACGAATCTTCTATTGCTTCTAACACGGACATGTTGCTTTACACTATTAAAGCTGATACATTGCCTGCACCATTAGATAAAAAGCGCTACGACAAAGAAAAGAAAGCAGAAAAGAAGAATCCACATCGTACAAAGTTACCTATTGGCAAGGCAAATATTTACACTGATTTAGAATTGGATACGATTTTCACGCCAATACCTCTCACAAAGATGTATAGTAAAGAACAGTTAAATGCACCTACTATTCAATCTGCAGATACTAGCAAAGTTATACTTCAATTTACAACTGCAGAAGGAAAAATGTCTGACTATAGATGGTTCTTCTGGATGGTAATTTGCTGTAGTTTAGCTACATTCTTTGTTACCTTCTTGGCATACAAACGAGTAGACCCTAATTATGGTAAAAAATAATTATTGATCTCAATGCAAATCAAACGTATTATACCTAACTCACTGACCTGCGCAAATCTTTTGTGCGGGTCAGTATCGGTATTTATGGCAACGCAGCAAGAGTTTGTTATAGCTTTTGCTTTAATTATGGCTGGTGCAATCTGCGATTTCTTTGATGGAGCATCAGCACGTTGGCTCAAAGTACCTTCACCATTAGGTGTACAACTCGACTCATTGGCAGATGATATAACCTTTGGTCTTGCACCATCCATGATTCTAATGTGCTATCTCAAACCGCTCATTGGTTGGTGGAGTATGATTGCATTGCTCATGGCTGCGTTCTCTGCACTCCGTTTGGCAAAATTCAATATTGATGAACGCCAAACCACATCGTTTATAGGTCTAGCAACACCACCAAATGCTATTTTTTGGGGGTCCTTGGTGTGTCTATTACACACGCTTGTCTTGCCTACATGGCTACCATGGGTGCTATTAGGAGGTAGTTTAGTCAGTTGTTACCTATTAGTATGCGAAATACCTTTCTTTAGTTTTAAATCTGCGGGCAAAAATCGCCGTTACATCACTCTCTTTCTTGAAGGCTGTGTGATACTTCTAGTGAATGGTATATATTGGGCGATTCGCCACAGTTACATTGAACTTGCCCTCGTGGCCGGAGCTGCATGTATCGTATGGTATATCGTATTTAATTTCTACACATTGGTTGATCAAAAGCGCAAATGAGGCTACGCACGACCACTCCCATTATTCCATTTCTTATCCCCACTCTCCTCTTGACAGTGGGGATAGGGATTGGCTTATGCACCATCCCCAAGGCAGAATTACATCTCATGCTCTGCAAACACCACACACCATTCTTGGATACATTAGTTCCTACCTTCTCCAATTTGGTGGATTGGTTGCCTTACTTCGTGGTAGTGGTATTACTCTTTTATCGCACAGGTTGGGCGACCTTTCTTGCGAGTAATCTATTGCTTACCACGCTCATTGTACAACCTATCAAGCATATTGTAGAAGCACCACGCCCAATAACGTGGTTTGGAGAGAATTATCCAACTGTTTCATTGCCTCTAGTTGAAGGGGTTAGTATGAAACAATGGCTTTCATTCCCATCAGGACATACCACAACATTCTTTGCTTTATTCTTTTGCATAGCTATTATT